>ENA-OQKY01000064-OQKY01000064.1-human-gut-metagenome-genome-assembly--contig:-NODE-64-length-146629-cov-40.057262_pt1 | contig 146629 bp, 114 predicted proteins | sample MGYA00242652_ERZ504805 | MGnify/ENA primary metagenome ERZ504805 (study PRJEB26092, sample SAMD00036400) | human gut metagenome | host: Homo sapiens | study: EMG produced TPA metagenomics assembly...
GGAAAATTATCAATATAGGCTTCCACATCCGTGTTGATGTCGTACTTGCCAAGTAGTCCGTACAGCTCTTTCGGGACGCTCAAGGCATCAATGTCATGGGTGGCACGGGTCAGCTTGCCCAGCAGAATAAACGCACTTCCGCCAACAATTACCATCTGGTAACGGTCGTCGTTGTCGATCATCAGGTCGGCATCTTCGTCCAGCCGTTCCAGACGCTTGTGGAGGTCGTCTAAAATCATCTTTCCCATAAAGCAGCCTTTCGTATTTTCAATAATAGTATTCTCTAAAATCATTTTAAGAGCTGGACTGTGTATTGTCAAGAGGAAATCAACAATATTTCTCGCATTTTACGCTGTCATGTTATCTGTCCACATCTCGCACTGGCTGATAACCGTGCTGATTGCTGTGTCGTAATCTTCCGGGGGATACTTATACTTTTTCAGAAGATGCTTCACCATCTTCCGCATACTGGCACGCGCTGTTTCTTTTTTCTGCCAGTCTATCGTCCGATTTTTACGCAGCATCTCGGTTAGTTCTCTGGTAAGGTCGATCAGTTCGTTGTTCTGGTAAAAATCTTTGATGTTCTCCGGCTTGGTCAGAGCATCGTAAAACGCCAGCTCTTCCTGCGTCAGCCCCAGTTTCTCACCATTATTGTACAACTCTGTGATTTCCTGTGCCGTTTTCAGAAGTTCCTTGATAACTTCCTCGTTTGTAATCAGCCCATTGTAATAGGAGTTCATCAGCTGCGCAATTTTCTCCGAGAACTTCTGCGACTGCACAACATTTGTCCGCTTGTAAAGTGATACCTGTTCTGCCATCAACTTTTTCAAAATTTCCACAGCGATGTTCTTTTCTTTCATTTTTGATATTTCGTCCAATACCGCCGGGTCAAACAAGCTGATATTTTCATCTGCCTGCTTGCTGTCAAACAGACTGATTACACCTTGGCTCTGGATACTCGCTTTCAGAAGTTCATTGATTTGAGTGTTGATTTCTTTCAGCGAGAGCGTCTTTCCGCCGCTGCCGCCGTAAGTAATTTTCACCACGGTAGAACGCACAGCTTCCATGTAGGCGGCTTCATGACGCTCCTGTTCTGTGGTCATGCTGGAGCACAGGGAGTGCGACTGTTTCAGCAGCATTGCTTCTCGCAGGAACAAGTCCTTGCGCTTGGGTGCTTTGGCATCCAGCACAAAGTTCACACCACCCGTTACCAGCTTTGCCATAACCAGCGGCGAACCGTCAATAAAACTGCTGAAATCAAACCCGTGCAACAAATCCTTGCACACCTGAAGCTTTTCCTGAAACTTCGGATATGCAACTTTGGAAATATCCATATCGCCATACCGGGACTGGTCGCGCTTGGTATATTCCTTCATGGCAGCTTTGAGGGCAGATGCAATGCCCACATAGTCCACGATCAAGCCGCCCTCTTTGTCCTTGAACACACGGTTCACACGAGCAATCGCCTGCATCAGATTATAACCGTGCATCGGCTTGTAGATGTACATTGTCGCCAGCGAGGGAACATCAAAACCGGTCAGCCACATATCCACCACGATAGCGATCTTCATTGGATCATCGTTATCTTTGAACTTTCGCGCCAGTTCCTCCTTGTGCGATTTTGTCCCAATAATCGCTTTCCAGTCCTCCGGGTCGTTGTTACCGCTGGTCATGACCACACCGATTTTCTCTTTCCATGCCGGACGCAGTTCCAGCAGCTTCCGGTAGATTTTCATGGCAATCGGGCGCGAATAGGCAACAATCATCGCCTTACCGGTCAGCAGGTTGGCACGGTATTTTTCGTAGTGGGTGACAATATCCTCGCACAGCGATTGCACCGTAGAATCTGCGCCCAACACGCTTTCCATCTGTCCCAACATTTTCTTGCTTTTTTCAATGGTCGCTGTGTCCGATTGCTGCTCCAATGCGTCATAAGTCGCATCAATCAGAGCCAGCGTGTCCTTATCCAGATGCAGCTTGATGACGCGGCTTTCGTAGTAGACAGGGCGCGTTGCGCCATCCTCCACCGCCTGCGTCATGTCGTAAATATCAATGCACCTCCTTGCCAGAGCCGATTTTTCGAACCGCAAGCAGATCGTGCACGAGATTCTGCACCCGGAGGACCGCCCTGCTCCGCAGAAACGAATCTACGGAATCAACTATGCTGCACTGGAAGCTGCCGTCCGGCGAATCCAGCAGGATGTTGATTTCCTGATGAAGTATCTCCCCAAGGTGCCTGATGATGCCTATGTGAAAGTGGAGACTACGAAGATTCGAAATTTTAACTGTTGACTTTTCTCCTCAATTTCGATATGCTGTTCTTGCTTTATCCGTTTCATTTTTGCACTGTTAACGTTAAAGCAAAAGACCAGAGTTGTAAAGCCTTTTGGCTAAATAACTCTGGCCTTTTTGTTGGGCTTGTGCAACAGCCCCATGCAAATTAAAATAATAATTCCGCTATCTATGCGCAGAGCAACGCGGAGCGCATTTTTGATCGTTGTACGGTCGGATAAGCTGTGAAACCAACGCCGCCGTGCAGGGGGGGCTGCGCGGCGGCGTTGGTTATGAAAAGGAGAATAATATGAGGAAGCAGAAAAAGTCGGTTTAACCCATAGTTACCTGCACCGTTACCTCGGTCCCGGCGGCAGCCAGCGGCAGCACATTGCCGCAGATGGCCTTGCCGTCTACGGTAACCGCCTTGACGCCGTGCTGAACCCCGGCGGCGTTGTCCACCGTGATGCGATACTCTGCGCCACGGAAGCGGCGGGTGACCGTGTAGCCGGTCAGGGTGTGGGGGATGCAGGGGTCCACCCGCAGGCCGTCCAAGGTGGGCTGGATGCCCAGAATGTACTGACTGATGTTGAAGAAGGTCCATGCTGCCGTGCCGGTCAGCCAGCTGTTTTTGGCTTCGCCGAAGGTGGGGGCGTCCTTGCCTGCCACCATCTGGCTGTAAACGTAGGGTTCGGTGCGGTGGATCTCAGAGATGTCCTCGATGTAGGCGGGGCAGGTCTTGCGGTAGACCGCAAAGGCGCGGTCGCCGTGACCCAGCGTTGCCTCGGCGCAGCTGATCCACGGGTTGTTGTGGCAGAAGATACCGGCGTTCTCCTTGTATCCCGGAGGATAGCTGGAGATCTCGCCCAGATTCAGCTGATAGCCGGTGTAGGCGGGCTGCAGCAGCACCACACCGTATTTGGTGTCCAGCCGCTCCTCCACGCTGGCAAGCGCCTGCGCGGCCTGTCCGGTCTCCCTGCCGATGCCCGCCATGACGCACATGCCCTGTGGCTCGATAAAGATCTGACCCTCGGCGCACTCCTTGCTGCCGATGGGGTTGCCGAAAGCATCGTAGGCACGGCGGAACCACGCGCCATCCCAGCCTGCAGTCAGGACGGCCTGCTCCACCGCGTCAATGCTCTGGCGGGCGGCGGAAGCCTCGGTGTCAAGGCCCAGATGGTCGCACAGCTCGGCGTATTCGTGGCCGTACTTAACGAACATGCCCGCAATGAACACGCTCTCCGCCACAGGACCCTCGCTGGGCCCGGTGATCTGGAAACTCTCGCCCGGGTGCTCGGAGAAGCAGTTCAGGTTCAGGCAGTCGTTCCAGTCCGCACGCCCGATGAGCGGCAGACCGTGGGGACCCAGATGGGTGCAGGTAAAGTTGAAGCTGCGGCGCAGGTGCTCCATCAGGGGCTGCGCCTTGGCGGCATCGTTGTCAAAGGGAACCTGCTCCTCCAGAATGGACCAGTCGCCGGTCTCCCGCAGGTAGGCGGCGGTACCGGCAATGAGCCACAGCGGGTCATCGTTGAAGCCGGTGCCGATGTCCCGATTGCCCTTTTTGGTCAGGGGCTGGTACTGGTGGTAGGCGCTGCCGTCCTCGAACTGGGTGGCGGCGATATCCAGAATGCGCTCCCGGGCACGGGAGGGGATGATGTGCACAAAGCCCAAAAGATCCTGACAGCTGTCCCGGAAGCCCATGCCGCGTCCGGTGCCGCTTTCGTAATAGCTGGCAGAGCGGCTCATGTTAAAGGTGACCATGCACTGGTACTGATGCCAGATATTGACCATGCGGTTCAGCTTTTCCTCGCCGGATTCCAGATGGTAGGTGGACAGCAGCTCCTCCCAGTGGGTGCGCAGGGCGATGCGGGCGGCATCGATCTGTGCGTCGGTGGCGTAGCGCGCCATCATGGCGTGGGCGCGGGTCTTGTTGATGACACCCGGCGCGATGAACTTTTCCTGCTGCGGGTTTTCGATGTAGCCCAGACCGAACAGGATGCTGCGGCTTTCGCCGGGAGCAAGGCTCAGGTGGATGTGCAGCGCACCCACCGGTGCCCAGCCGTGAGCAATGCTGCCGGAACAGTGCCCGGCGCGGACGGCTTGCGGGTCTGCCGGGCCGCCGTATACCCCGCAGAAGGCATCCCGGGTGGTGTCGAAGCTGTCCACCGGGCAGTTTGCCCAGAAAACGGCGTAGTAGTTGCGGCGTTCGCGGTACTCGGTCTTGTGGTAGATGACGCTGCCTTCCACCTCCACCTCGCCAGTGGAGTAGTTGCGCTGGAAGTTGGAGCTGTCGTCCACGGCATCCCACAGGCAGAACTCTACATAGCTGAACAGGTCCAGCTCCTTGACGGCGGCGCTTTCGTTGCACACCGTCACCCGATCCAGCTCGCAGGCGTCGCCCTTGGGGACGAACAACTCCTGCCGGGCGGTCACACCGTCCTTTTTGCCCTCCACAACGGTGTAGCCCAGACCGTGGCGGCAGCTGTAACTGTCCAGCGGGGTCTTGGTGGGCTGCCAACCCGGGTTCCACACGGTGTCGCCGTCCTTGATGTAGATGCGGTGACCGTCCATGTCCAGCGGAGAGTTATTGTAGCGGTAGCGGGTCAGGCGGCGCATCCGGGCATCCCGGTAAAAGCTGTAACCGCCCGCCGTGTTGGAGACCAGACTGAAGAAGTCCTCGCTGCCAAGGTAGTTGATCCAGGGCAGGGGCGTCTGCGGGGTGGTGATGACGTATTCCTTGTTCCGGTCATCAAAATATCCGAACTTCATAATGCTTCCTCCTTAAAACTGCGCCTTGTAGGGTGGGCAGCACATCAATGGGCGAAAACGATTAAGGCACTGTGAAAGAAGCAATCTTATCACGTTAAGCATACCGTATCTCGCAAAAAAATGCAAGGGCTTTTTGCAAAAATCCGGGAAGATTTTTAAAAATAATCTGCGAAGTCCCGGTAGTTTTTGGCGTAATTTTGGGGTGTGCACCCCGGCGGAGCACAGAACCAAAGCCCCGAAACCCCATTTTAAAAGTAATATATACATACGACCTTTTTCACCGAAAAACATAACGAAACTGCAACGAAATTTTTTCGGTTTTAATCGAAATGTAACGAAAGTAAATCGAGATGCACAATTTCTACAGGTCGCATTGGAACAAAATGCCGAAAGTGATGCAGTCAGACTAAAACTTTTACATTAGCGCTTGATTTTTGGTGCAGAATGCGCTATATTGAAGTTGCGAAAACGATTAAGTGACTTGCGAGAAACATCCCGCAGCTCCTTTCATCGGAAGGAGGCTACAAAATGCCATCCCTGAAGGATCTGGCAAAAGAGTGCGGCGTATCCGTCGCAACTGTCAGTAAAGCTTTGAACGACCAGCCGGACATTGCTCAGGCTACGCGGGAGCGGATCCACGCAGCGGCCCGCCGCATGGGCTACCTGCCCAATGCAGCGGCTCGGGCGCTGAAGACCAACCGCACCTACAACCTTGGCGTTCTGTTTGTGGATGAAAAACAGAGCGGCCTGACCCACGAGTACTTCTCCGCAGTGCTGGACAGCTTCAAGGTTGAAGCAGAAAAGCGCGGCTATGATATCACCTTTATCAACCACAACATCAGCGGCAGATCCATGAGCTATCTGGAGCATTGCCACTACCGGGGTGTGGACGGCGTGGTGATCGCCTGTGTGAACTTTTACGATCCGCAGGTGGTGGAGTTGGTCAACGGCGATGTGCCGGTGGTGACCATCGACCATGTGTTCAACAACCGGATGGCGATCCTTTCGGACAACGTGGTGGGCACAAAGGCCTTGGTGCAGCAGGCATGGGCCTGCGGACACCGGCGCATCGCCTTTATCCATGGCGAAAAGACCGCCGTTACCGAGAACCGTCTGGCAGGCTTCTATCAGGCCTGCGAGGAGCTGGGGTTGAAGGTGCCGGAGCAGTACGTCCGCTGCGGCGTGTACCACGACGTAGATCGCTGCGCTGAAGAGACCCGGGCGTTGCTGGCGCTGCCGCAGCGCCCCACCTGCATCATCTTCCCGGATGACTTTTCCGCACTGGGCGGCTACAACGCCCTGGCCGAGGCGGGCTTGAGCATCCCGGAGGATATCTCAGTGATGGGATACGATGGCATCTATCTCTCTCGGGTGGTCAAACCCTCGCTGGTGACCTACCAGCAGAACACCAAAGCCCTTGGCAGGCTGGCGGCGGATAAGCTGATCGAGCTGATCGAGCATCCGCGTGTGACCCTGCCGGAGCAGATTCGGGTGTCCGGCAAGCTGCTGGACGGCGGCTCCGTCCGCATCCTTTGACAAAGGCCCACAACTCCCAGCGCGGAGTTTTTTGAGAATGATTTTTGTTTGATGGAAAACCATGAAGGAGGTTTACCCTTATGAAAAAGATCTCTCGTCGTAATTTCCTGCTCGCTTCCGGTGTCGTGACGATCGGTGCTGCTCTGGCAGCCTGCGGCGGCAGTTCTTCTACCAGTGCTGCTGCTTCCTCCGCTCCCGCATCCTCTGCAGCCGCTTCCGGTGCGCCTGCTTCCGCAGAGGGCAAGGTGCTGAATATCTGGTGCTGGAACGATGAATTCCAGAGCCGCTTCAACGACTACTACCCCGAGGTCAAGGAGATCGCAGCCGACAAGTCTACCACCACCCTGAAGGACGGCACCCTTGTAAAGTGGACCATCAACGCCAACGAGAACAACAACTACCAGAACAAGCTGGACGAGGCGCTGCTGAATCAGGATTCCGCCGCCGATGACAGCAAGATCGATATCTTCCTGATCGAGGCTGACTACGCCCTGAAGTATGTGGACTCCGACTACGTTCTAGATGTCAAGAAGGATATCGGTCTGACCGACTCCGATCTGGCCGGGCAGTACCAGTACACCAAGGATATCGTTTCGGTGGACGGCAGCCAGCGCGGCACTACATGGCAGGCAACGCCGGGTCTGTTTGCATACCGCCGCAGTATTGCAAAGGCAGTGCTGGGCACCGACGACCCCACCGAGGTGCAGAGCTGCCTGTCCGACTGGGATAAGTTCAACGATGTAGCGGCCAAGGCTGCTGCCAAGGGCTACAAGATGCTGTCCGGCTTTGACGATGCTTATCGCACCTTCTCCAATAACGTGTCCGCACCTTGGGTCAGCGGCACTACCGTTACCGTCGATCCCAACCTGATGAAGTGGGTGGACCAGACCAAGGAGTATACAGACAAGGGCTACAACAACAAGTCCAGCCTGTGGGACAGCCAGTGGGCTTCCGATCAGGGCCCCACCGGTAAGGTGTTCGGCTTCTTCTACTCCACTTGGGGCATCAACTTCACCCTGCTGGGCAACTCTCTGGCAACGCCTACCTCCGAGGGTGGCAAGGAAGAGGTTGGAAACGGCATCTACGGCGACTACGCTGTGTGCGAAGGCCCTCAGCCCTACTACTGGGGCGGAACCTGGATCTGCGGCGCAGCCGGCAGCGACAACCTTGAGACCATCAAGGACGTCATGCTGAAACTGACCTGCGATGAAGCCATCATGAAGCAGATCACCATGGATACGCAGGACTACACCAACAACGAGAAGGCTATGAACGAGATTGCCAACAGCGATTTCAAGTCCGACTTCCTCGGTGGCCAGAACCACATCGCGCTGTTTGCAGAGGCTGCAGCCAAGATCGATATGTCCAACGCCGGCCCCTACGATCAGGGCCTGAACGAGAGCTTCCAGACCGCCTTCAAGGATTACTTCACCGGCAACGTGAAGGAGGATGCCGCCAAGGCAAACTTCGAGACCGCCATCAAGGAGAAGTACCCCGAGCTGACCGAGGTGGTCTGGCCCGCATAAGCGGTTTTACTCCGAACTGAAAATCAAAGCAAAGGGGCGGGCGGCGTATCTCGCCCGCCCCTTTGCTTTTGCTGTGACCCGGCAGGAGGGAGGATCTCATGGGAGAGAAAACAAAAAAGAAAGGGTCGATCAGCTACGCGAAATGGGGCTATATCTTCATTGCACCGTTCTTTATCATCTTCGCGGTATTCCAGCTGGTCCCTCTGGCATCCACCATCTATTACAGCTTTTTTGAGTATTACCGCAGCGGCCTGAAGATCATCGGACCCAATTTTGTGGGCCTGAAAAACTACATCACCCTGTTAGCCACCGACCTGCCCAAGTATTTTGGCAACACGCTGATCCTGTGGATCATCGGTTTCGTCCCGCAGATCATCGTCTCGCTGCTGCTGGCGGCATGGTTCACCGACCTGCGGCTGAAGCTGAAGGGGCAGACCTTCTTCAAGACGGTCATCTATATGCCCAACCTGATCATGGCTTCGGCCTTCGCCATGCTGTTCTTCGCCCTGTTCTCGGATAACGGCCCGGTGAACGCGGTGCTGCTGAGCATGGGCTGGATCAAGACACCCATCAGCTTTTTGAATACCGTGTGGGGCAACCGTGGTCTTGTGGGCCTGATGAACTTCCTGATGTGGTTTGGCAACACCACCATCATGCTGATGGCAGCCATCATGGGTGTGGACCCCACCCTGTACGAGGCTGCGGAGCTGGACGGCTGCACCCCGAACCAGATGTTCTGGAAGATCACCCTGCCGCTCATCCGTCCCATTCTGGTCTATGTCATGATCACCTCCATGATCGGCGGCCTGCAGATGTTCGATGTGCCGCAGATCCTGACCAACGGTAAGGGCGGCCCCGACCGCACATCCACCACCATGATCATGTACCTGAATAACCACCTGTTCAGCAAGAACTACGGCATGGCGGGTGCGGTGTCTGTGGTGCTGTTCCTTGTGTGTGCGGTGCTGTGCGTCATCGTGTACTTCTCGCTGACCAAGGAGGATGACGGCCTGACAAAGGCGCAGCGCAAGGAACTGAAGGCAGCCAAAAAGGCTGCTGCCAAAGGAGGGAAATAAGTATGGCACATACGCCTAAAAACCAGTCCGAAAAGGCGATCCTGACCGCCCGCCGTGCATGGTGCTATCTGGTGCTGGTGCTGATCAGCTTTCTGTGCCTGTTCTTCTTCTATGTGCTGGTCATCAACTCCACCCGCACCCATTTCGAGATCCAGAAGGGGTTCTCGCTTGTGCCGGGCAAGTCCATCGTCACAAACCTCCGCAACGTGCTTACGGATGCCAACATCCCCGTGATGAGCGGTATCCGCAACAGCCTGCTGGTGTCCGCCTGCTCGGCAGCGCTCAGCGTTTACTTCTCGGCACTGACGGCTTACGGCATCTACGCCTATAACTTCAAGTTCAAAAAGGCCGCCTTTGCTCTGATTTTGCTCATCATGACCATGCCCACACAGGTGTCCGCACTGGGCTTTCTGCAGTTGATCTCCAAGATGGGGCTGAAAAACAGCTTCATCCCTCTGATCGTTCCCAGCATTGCGGCACCCACCGTGTTCTTCTTCATGAAGCAGTATCTGGATGCCTCCCTTCCCATGGAGATCGTGGAGGCTGCCCGCATTGACGGCGCAGGCGAATTTTATACCTTTAATAAGATCGTGCTGCCCATCATGAAGCCGGCGCTGGCTGTGCAGGCTATCTTCTCCTTCGTGGCAAGCTGGAACAACTACTTCATTCCGGCGCTTGTACTGGACACCGCCGACAAAAAGACCCTGCCCATCCTGATCGCCCAGCTGCGCAGCGCGGACTTCCTGAAGTTCGATATGGGCAAGGTGTACATGATGGTAGCCATCGCCATTCTGCCGGTCATCATCGTCTACCTGCTGCTGTCCAAGTTCATCGTCCGCGGCGTGGCTCTGGGCGGCGTCAAGGGCTGAAATTACGACCGGCGCCAAAGCCCCTCCTGTGAAAATGCAATGGGGCTGTTGCACAAGCCCAACAAAAAGACCAGAGTTATTTAGTCAAAAGGCTTTACAACTCTGGTCTTTTGCTTTAACGTTAACAGTGCAAAAATGAAACGGATAAAGCAAGAACAGCATATCGAAATTGAGGAGAAAAGTCAACAGTTAAAATTTCGAATGCAGACAGAAATTCAAATCAACAAACATCATGCGCTCTGTCAGGCAAGCGACCAGCTTGAGGAACTGGACTATACAAAATTGTATTTCGCTTATTCGGGGATCCGAAAATCGCAGATTGAGCCGCAACCGCATCCTCATGCCGCACCATCTTCATGACCTCTGCACTGAAAGAGGAATTGAAGAAATGGTTGAATCGGCTGGCGGCAGACGAGATGAAAGACCCGACACGCTACCATGACAGTGGAATGCCTGTGCACACAAGTTTGAATGACAGAAAGGAAAACTATTATGGCTGAATTTCCAAAAGAATTTGTCTGGGGTGCTGCAACAGCGGCCTATCAGATCGAAGGCGGTGCCACAGAGGGCGGTAAGGGACTGAGCATCTGGGATGTTTTTTCCCACACACCGGGCTGCACCTACCGGGGCGAGACCGGTGACGTTGCCTGCGACAGCTACCACCGCTGGAAAGAGGACCTTGCACTGCTGCAGTCCATGCACCTGAAAGCCTACCGCTTTTCCGTGGCATGGACCCGCATTGCCCCCAACGGCGGCACAGACTGGAACGAGGAAGGCTTTGCCTATTACGATACCCTTGTGGATGCTTTGCTGGAAGCCGGGATCGAGCCTTATGTAACTTTGTATCACTGGGACCTGCCCCAGGCGCTGGAAGAAAAGGGCGGCTGGCGCAGTGAGGAAACGGCACGCGCGTTTGCAAGCTATGCCGCAAAGATGGCAGAGCACTTCAAAGGCCGGGTACATCAGTGGTTCACCTTCAACGAGCCTGCCTGCATCGTAAAAATGGGCTACGGCACCGGAGAGCACGCCCCGGGTCTGAAACTGCCGCTGGAAGGTCAGTTTACCTGCTGGCGGAACGTTATCTACGCCCACTGCCTTGCCGCACAGGAGCTGCGCCATGCAGACCCGGAAAACAAGGTGGGCTTTGTTTCCACCGGCCGCATCTGCTATCCGGTGTCGGAGGCAAAAACAGACGTGGACGCTGCCCGGGTCCTGACCTTCGCCTGCCCGGATGACGACTGGGCCTTCACCCACACCATGGCACTGGACCCGGTCTGTCTGGGCCGTTGGCCGGAACCGGACATCTGCGGACCGAGACTTGCCGCCAGCATCGCCGCTGTGCCGCAGTACATCAACGATGCCCTGCCTCTGGGCAAGCCGGACATGGTGGGGCTGAACATCTACAACGCTGCCCCGGCGCAGATGGGCGAAAACGGTCCCAGCTATGTAGAGCGCCCCGCCGGGTACGCCCATACCGCCATGAACTGGCCGGTGGAGCCGGAATGCCTGAACTGGGGTCCCCGCCAGATGCAGGAGCGGTACGGTCTGCCCATGTTCATCACCGAAAACGGCTTGTCCTGTACGGATAAGGTCTACCGGGACGGCAAGGTGCACGATGCAGACCGCATCGATTTTCTGGCACGGTATCTGGAAAAGCTGTCGGAGGGCATCCATGCCGGTGCAGATGTGCGGGGATATTTCCAGTGGAGTCTGCTGGACAACTTCGAGTGGCACAGCGGCTACCGGGAGCGGTTCGGTCTGGTGTATGTGGATTACGCCACCGGGCAGCGCATCCCGAAAGACAGCGCATTCTGGTACGGTGAAGTTGCCGCCGCCAATGGACAGTCCATCTGAGCCGTAAACGCAGAAATTCCCGGACGGTATTTCACTGTCCGGGAATTGTGTTATAATAGAATCAACGCAAATTTTACCAGAGAAACGAGGACACAGCCATGGCATCCTACAGCTACGAACGGGATATCACCCCCGAAGACCTGATCCAAGAAACGCCCCCTCCCCTGACCCCGGCGCAGCAGCGTGCCAACTGGTGGCACTACCACTGGTATTATGTGTGGTGCTGATCGCTGCTGCCCTGCTGGCGGTGGGGTATTTTGTCTGGAGCCGGGTCACCGAGGTGCAGCCGGACTACACCGTGGCTGTGGTAAGCCGCACCGACCCGGATACCGCCTTTCTCAGTCAACTGGAGACCCAGCTGGAAGGCCTTGCCGAAGACGTGAACGGCGATGGCAAAGTAAAGGTAACCGTAAAGGGCATCTGGCTGGCGCTGGACTTTGAAACGCAGGATGCCGCCCTGCAGCAGCTGATGCAGTCCAGTGAGGACAAGCTGAACTCTGATTTTTATCTGTGCGAGAGTACCTTGTTCATCATAGACGACCCCGCCGCCATGGAGCAGCGGTACGGCTGTTTCCAGACGCTGGACGGCACCGACCCGGAGGAAGGGGATGTTCTGACCGTATCAGACTTTACCCTGCCGCTGCAAGGCATCGCCCTTGCCGGGCTGCAAAACGAAAGCTCTACCCTCTGGTACGCCGCCCGCCGCCTGAACGAGGGCATGGATGCAGATGCTGCTGCCGCATTGAATGATGCACTGTGGGAGAAACTAGGGTAAGGTTTGCGAGAGCATCTAGCCTGCACCGGCACGATGCAGTTCAAGGGTTTGGGTGTTCCCAACAAGTATTTTGCAACGCGAAATAAGCAGATACTCCTGATACCGGATGTAAAAATCCCGATACCGCCACTCATTCAGGATACTGGCTTTCAGTTCATCCTCATCCGTTGCGAGATGTTCCAACAGGTCCCAGTCCAACGAGTTCCGCACCGCTTCACTCTCCACGTCTGCCTTGTCGGTGTCACGGAAAGAGCAAAGTTTTGCAATCACCAGATCTTCCAGACTGGGTGTGTAAAACTGCACCTTTGTGCCACCGAAGGGCAGCGGTTTCAAGCGGTCGGGATAGTTATAGGGAAAATTATCAATATAGGCTTCCACATCCGTGTTGATGTCGTACTTGCCAAGTAGTCCGTACAGCTCTTTCGGGACGCTCAAGGCATCAATGTCATGGGTGGCACGGGTCAGCTTGCCCAGCAGAATGAACGCACTGCCGCCCACGATCACCATCTGGTAACGGTCGTCATTGTCGATCGTCAGGTCAGCATCTTCGTCCAGCCGTTCCAGACGCTTGCGGAGGTCGTCTAAAATCATCTTTCCCATAAAGCAGCCTTTCGTATTTTCAATAATAGTATTCTCTAAGATTATTTTAAGGACTGAGCTGTGTGTTGTCAAGAGGAAATCATCGATATTTCTCGCATTTTACGCTGTTATGTTATCTGCCCACATCTCACACTGGCTGATAACCGTGCTGATTGCTGTGTCGTAATCCTCAGGGGGATATTTATACTTTTTCAGAAGATGTTTCACCATCTTCCGCATACTGGCACGCGCTGTTTCTTTTTTCTGCCAATCTATCGTCCGATTTTTGCGCCGCATCTCTGTAAGTTCTCTGGTCAAGTCGATCAATTCATTATTCCGATAAAAATCCTTGATGTTCTCCGGCTTGGTCAGAGCATCGTAAAATGCCAGCTCTTCCTGCGACAACCCCAGTTTCTTACCATTATTGTACAGCTCCGTGATCTCCTGTGCCGTTTTCAGAAGTTCCTTGATACAACGAAGAACGCAGACGGAAAGCCAGCGAGAACGCAAAGCAAACCGGGTTCAAGAGCAGGACGGAATAATGTAACAGTTAAGGGGCGATTTGCGGTCAGAATGTCGGGTTTGTATCCGATGTTCTGACTGCAAAAATACATAAGAATACAAATTACGCTGCTACAACAATACAGGTGTAAAATAGCGTTGCAAGGATGTGAGCTTTTATCAGAAAGGAAACAGATAATAGATTTATAAATGCGAAACTAAATTCGCTATTGCAAATACGGTATTCGCAAAACAAATTGAAAGATTTGTCGATGCGTGATACAATATAGAAAATTAACGAAATCAGCAAGGAGGGCTTCCGATGATGCGTATCAGTTACAATAAGCTCTGGAAGATGCTTATAGATAAAGGGATGAAAAAAAGCGATTTGAGGGAAAAATCCGGTATTAGTTCTGCTTCCCTTGCTAAGCTGGGCAAGGGGGAAAACATTACCACAGATGTTCTGCTTCGTATCTGCGAGGTTATGGACTGCCGCATAGAAGATATTCTTGAAACGATCAGAGAATAGCCAACACAAAGAATGAATGGGGAGGTGTTACTATGACGATATTGGGCAAAAAACAGATGTCCGAAGAAGACATCAAATTAAACTTCATAACTCCGGTCATTCAGAGAGGTTGGAAAGGTCATATCACGATGGAGACCAGAATCACAGATGGCCGCATCAACATCAGAGGCAATATCGTGGCTCGCAGCAAACCCAAGTTTGCCGATTATTTGCTGTACTTAAACGATGGCAAGCCGATTGCTGTTGTGGAAGCGAAGGATAACAACCACTCTGTATCTCATGGATTGCAACAAGCGATGACATATGCTCAGATGATGGACTTGCCGTTTGCATATTCGTCAAACGGCGACGCTTTCTATGAGCATGATTTCCTGACCGGACAGGAACAACAGATCGAATTGGAAAAATTCCCGACACAGGATGAGCTGATTGCACGCTATTATGCGGAGCTGAATGGTGGCAAGGGCATTTCCGAGCAGGAAAAGAAAATTGTAGCCCAGCCCTACTATTCCTCTCAAAGCACATATCCTCCACGATATTACCAACGAAACGCTGTAAATAGAACTGTTGAAGCAATCGCCAGAGGACAGCAGAGATTGTTGCTTGTTATGGCAACAGGAACGGGTAAAACATATATTGCTTTCCAGATTGTATATCGTCTGCTCCGTTCTGACCTAAAAAAGAGAATTTTATATCTGGCAGACCGAAACATTCTGGTTGACCAAAGCATTTTGCAGGACTTCGCCCCTCTCGAAAAGACCATCTATAAGGTAGATTTCTCCGATAAAGAATGCTTGAACAAGATTGCTTCTCATGAAGTGAACTTCGCCCTCTACCATCAGATGGTAGGTCAGAATGACGAAGAACATTTCAGGCAGATACCCGCAGAATATTTCGACCTTATTATAGTAGACGAGTGTCACCGTGGCAGCGCCAAGGAGGACAGTAACTGGCGTAAGGTTTTGGAGTATTTTTCTTCTGCTACCCAAATCGGTATGACTGCCACACCGAAGGAAAGCGAAAAAGTATCGAACATAGATTATTTTGGAGAGCCTGTCTACACATATAGTCTGAAACAAGGTATTGAGGATGGTTTCCTCGCTCCGTTCAAGGTTATCAATATCACGACCAACATCGGAGATGGATGGAGACCCTACCATGGACAGACCGACATCTACGGCAATTTGATTGAAGACCGCATCTATAACAACAGGGATTACGATTACACCATCATTCTCCAAGACCGCATTGATGAGGTTGCAAGGGAGATTACGGAGTATCTGAAAAGCACAGACAGGATGCAAAAGACCATTGTGTTCTGTGCTTCCGAAGACCATGCAGAACGCATGAGGATTGCCCTTATCAACTATAACTCTGATATGGTTAAGGAGAACCCCGATTACTGCGTAAGAATCACTGGTTCGGATGTGTACGGAAAATCTAAACTTGATTATTTCATCTCTGTGTCCAGCCCGTATCCTGTTATCGCAACGACTTCGGAGCTTCTCTCCACCGGAGCGGACTGCAAGATGACAAAGCTGATTGTTCTTGATAAGACTGTTGAAAGCATGACCACATTCAAGCAGATTATTGGGCGAGGAACCCGTATTAGAGAAAAAGAAGGCAAGACACATTTTGTTGTCATGGATTTTCGGAATGTGACAAGGCTATTTTCCGACCCGGATTGGGACGGCCCGGTTGAGCAGGACGAGGGCTTCCAGCATGGTGGCAGCAAGCCGAAAGGTGGCGGTGGTGGACAAGGTGGCGGAGGAAAAGAACCTCCTGTTGACCCCGTAGAAACCCCGATTGTCGATAAGGATGGCTGCCGAGTAAAGATTATCAATAAAACTGTTTCGGTCTATGATGCCAACGGCAAGCTGCTGAGACAGGAAGATATTATCGACTACACCAGAACCAACATCAAGGGCGAATACGCTTCTCTGTCTGATTTTATCCGCAAGTGGAAAGCGTCGGACAAGAAGAAAACCATTGAAGAATCCTTTATGACAATGGGTATCGACTTGAAAGCATTAAAAGTAGACCAAGGCATGAAAGATGTGGACGATTTTGACTTCATCTGCTATGTGGCATACGGTAAGAAGCCGCTGACCCGAAAAGAACGGGCTAAAAATGTTAAGAAGAAAGACTTTTTCAGCAAGTATTCTGCCGACGCACAGGCCGTTCTTGATATATTGCTGGATAAGTACATGAACCAAGGTATCACAGAAGTTGAGGATATTAAGGTTCTCTCCCTTGCAGATTTTGCCAATTACGGTAAGCCTGCAAAAATTGTCAAGCTGTTTGGCGGCAAGGCTCAATATGAAGCCGCTGTTAGAGAGCTTGAAGCAAGTATCTATGAAGAAGTAGAGGTAGGATAAATATGGCGATGCAGTCAGGTTTTATCAAAAGAATTAGAGATATAATGCGTATGGACGCAGGTATCAACGGCGACGCCCAGAGAATTGAGCAGATGGTATGGATGCTCTTTCTGAAAGTCTATGATGCAAAAGAAGATGATTGGGAGCTGAACGAGGACGCCTACGAATCCATCATTCCTGAAGAATTGAGATGGAGAAATTGGGCGAAAGCCGATAGCAATGGTCATGCTATGACTGGGGACAAACTGCTGAACTTCGTCAACAACATTCTGTTCCCGGTGCTGAAAGGCAATGATGTGAAAGATGGTGATGCGGTTCTCTATGAGGGTATCAAGGTGACACCCGATACTCCAATTAAGAAAGCCATTGTCAAGTCCACCTTCGAGGACGCCAACAACTATATGAAGGACGGCGTTTATCTTCGTCAGGTCATTGATGTCATTGACGAGATTGAGTTTGACGATGTGAAGGAAAGCCATGCTTTCGGTTTTGTCTATGAGGAGATTTTGCGGGAGCTGCAATCTGCCGGTTCTTCCGGTGAGTTTTATACGCCGAGAGCAGTCACCGAGTTTATGGCATTGATGATAAAGCCGCAGCTGGGCGAAAAAATGGCAGACTTCGCCTGTGGCACCGGCGGATTTATCACTTCTTGGCTGGGACAGCTCTCCAAGCAGGTAACGGACACCACCGCTCAGAAGCAGCTTGACGACAGCATTTACGGCATTGAGAAAAAGCCTTTTCCCTATCTGCTGTGCGTAACCAATATGCTGCTGCATGATATTGAAGTTCCGAATATCTACCACATGAACTCGCTGAAACACAATCTGCTGGACTACACGGACGATGATAAGTTCGATGTGATCCTGATGAATCCGCCCTACGGCGGCCATGAGGACAAGTCCATTCAGGGTTTCTTCCCTGATGATTTGGCAAGCTCCGAAACCGCAGACCTCTTTCTTTCGGTTATCATGTATCGCTTGAAGAAGAACGGCAGGGCTGCTGTTGTCGTGCCGGACGGCTTCCTGTTCGGTCTGGACAACGCCAAGGTGAACATTAAGAAGAAGCTCATTTCCCAGTTCAACCTGCACACTGTTGTCCGGCTGCCTGGCTCTGTGTTCAGCCCTTATACCTCAATCACCACCAATCTGCTGTTTTTTGACAACACCAAGCCGACCACAGAGACATGGTTTTATCGGGTGGATATTCCGTCTGACAGGAAGCACTTTTCCAAGACGAAGCCCATGGAGTTGAAGCACTTTGATGATTGCATTGCCTGGTGGAATGACCGAAAGGAAATTCCGGACGGCGAAAACTTCAAGGCGCAGAAGTTTACCGCCGAGTATCTGCTGAATGAACAGGGCTGCAACATCGACCTATGCGGCTATCCCCATGAGGAAGAAGAAATCCTTGACCCGATAGACACTATCCGGGAGTATCAGGAGAGACGAACCACCCTCAATGCGGAAATCGACAAAGTGCTGGCAGAGCTGGAAGCTCTGCTGCCGGGAGGTGTGAGCGAATGACACCGGAACAGTTAAAATCGAGCATTTTGCAGTATGCCATTCAAGGCAAGCTGGTGGAGCAGAGACCGGAAGAAGGCACTGGCGAGGAGCTCTTTGCACAGATACAGGAAGAAAAAAAGCGGCTGATTGCAGAAAAGAAAATCAAAAAGGAAAAGCCGCTGCCCGAAATCACGGAGGACGAAAAGCCGTTTGATATTCCGGAAAGTTGGATATGGGTAAGATTATCTCAAATTTGGTCAATCTTAAACGGTGATAGAGGGAAAAATTATCCTGCAAAATCAACACTTTCAAAAACAGGTATTCCGTTTATTAGTGCAATAAACTTGAATGGAAAAACGGTTGTCGAAGATGAAAATTTATTATGCTTATCCCAAATACAGTATGATAAATTAGTCAATGGTAAACTACAAAAAAACGATGTTGTAGTTTGTATTAGAGGTTCACTGGGAAAGCATGGTGTATACCCATTTGACCAAGGCGCCATCGCATCGTCACTGGTAATTTTGAGAAATTACTTTTTTAATATATGTGATGATGAATTTTTGTTACTATATTTGGATTCACCGCTATTTTTTTCAGAAATCAAAAAATATGATAACGGAACGGCTCAACCAAATTTAGCTGCCAAAAGTTTAGAGCAATTTTTAATTCCTTTGCCTCCTCTTTACGAGCAAAAGCGCATTGTTGCCAAGATTGAAGAACTCCTCCCTCTGGTTGACCGCTATGCTGTCGCCTATGAGAAGCTGGAGCAGTTTAACACCAAGTTCCCGGAGGACATGAAGAGGTCCATTCTGCAATATGCCATACAGGGTAAGCTGGTGGAGCAGAGACCGGAAGAAGGCACCGGCGAGGAACTCTATCAGCAAATACAGGCTAAGAAACAGCGGCTTGTCAAAGAGGGTAAAATCAAAAAAGAAAAACCTCTGCCGGAAATCACAGAGGATGAAGTGCCGTTTGATATTCCGGAGAGTTGGGCAATGGTTCGATTTGGGAGTGTTGTGTCCTTGCTCTCTGGAACTGATTTTAAGCCGGAGGACTACAACAATCAAGGCGAGGGTACAGTCTATATTACAGGTGCAAGTAATTTGTCAGAGGAGGGCGTCATTGTTTCCAGATGGACCGAAACACCTCGAAATATAGCTAATCGTGGTGATGTTTTATTAGTTTGTAAGGGTTCTGGATATGGAAAAACTGTGATTTGTGATGTTGACGAAGCACACATTGCCCGGCAAATCATGGCAGTTAAAAAAACAGAAAATATGAGTATGGCCTATATTCGATATTTTTTACAAGCAAATATTCAATTTATTAAGTCAAAGGGGCAAGGCGTTATTCCTGGTATTGACCGTGCAACGGTGCTTGGTATGGCATTTCCCATCCCGCCCCTTGCCGAGCAAAAGCGTATTGTTGCAAAAATTGAAGAACTACTGCCGCTGTGTGAACGGTTGAAATGAGGTGATTTGCCTGATTAACCGAATTGTACATGAGATTCGTATGGCTTTGTCCCATGAACTGTATTTGTCAGCGTTAGCACTTGCGCTGACATTGCCAGATACCTGTGGCAAAGCTGAATATCCAAACGAGAAGTATAGTGGCGCACGCTATAAAAAATGGTGCAGCCAATATGTTATCTCAGATAGACATGATTCTCCATATGGATATGATATGCCCTATCTGAGCGAGGAAATTATTTATAATTTGCGTAATAGTCTGCTCCACCAAAGTACACCAAATATAGAGAAATCCACAATTCACGAATCTCGGTGCAGGGTTGATAAATTCGAGCTTGTCATAACCGGAGAAGATGGCACCAACGGTGATTTAAGCGAGGTCGCCTACGATAAAGATATGAATATAGTTCAGAGAGGACTGAAAGTACATATATCCCACTTGTGCTACATTCTATCCACGGCAGCAGAGGACTATTACAAGAACAACAAAGAAAAATTCGATTTTATAAAGTATTCAATCGAAGATGACAGGCAAAAAACAATTCTGTGACGCATATGATGATTTGAAAAAAGAGTAAGCAGACAAAAGGCGATCAACCGTAAAAAGTTGGTCGCTTTTGTTTTGCCTATTATCAGAAAGGAGAAGTTGCCCATGAGCGAAGAATTGGAAAAGCTGAGACACAAACAGTGTATTGCGGAGCGCAAGCTGACCGCAGCCAAGCACAAGGAGAAGCGATTGCAGAACGAGCTGAAACGGCTGACCAGAAGCGAGAGAACCCATCGGCTTTGCACCCGTGCCGGAATGTTGGAGACCTTTTTGAAAGAGCCGACCGTCCTGACCGATGAGGATGTGATGGAGCTGCTGACCTTCATCTTCCAGAGCGAAACGGTTCAAAAGAAGCTGAATCTACTGATTGAGAGCCGAAGAGAAACGCTGACAACGGACGGCAGCGAGAACCCCTTGTTTTAACAAGGGCGCAATTATACACCACCTAAAGGTGGTGCATTGCGTTCTGCCGAAAGGTCTCGCCTGTCGGCTCGGTCGGTGCTTCTGCTTCGCAGAGGTCTCCACCGGAGACCCGCACCATTGCATGGAGCTGATGATTTCCGCAAAAGTCCCTTGCTCCATTCATCCAGAGGAAGCTGAACTTCCCCTGCGCTAGCTAAAGCCAGCTACCCCTTTGCTTTGGTTGTGTAGTAGAAAATAACCGTTTTCTCTGATATAATATTTTTTGATAGTAATCTGATGGAGTGTGAGACAAATAATGGAACGTCCATTTATCTGCAAGTGTTTAACAGCTGAATACGAGGAAGAAAAATCTGTGCTTAGAGGTCCTGTTCATATACAATTTGATATTGGAAAGGAACAACTTTTTCATGTGGATATTGAGCAGGCAGTAATCCGAAGCATCAAAATCTCAACTGATTCGGATGTTTCGATATTTGACTTAAATACGGTTTTGTCTAAAATAGAACGTCTATTGATGCTGTTAGATGGAAGATTTATTCAACTGAAAGAAATGAAATTTTCTGAATCAGATGTTTTTTCAAACGACTCATTGATTCCATGTGCTCAAAATTTGATTGCACAAAGATCAAGCTATTTTTGCTCAGCTGATTTCTGCAAAAATGCTTCGTATAGGTTGATTGATTTTGAAAATGTATTTACACCTGATTTGTTTAGTAAGTGGGATGACTTGTTAGATGAGTTGGGCGTTGTACATCAAATGTTTCTTTACTCGGTCAGTGATAGCAAAATTACGATAGATGTAAAATGCGCATTTCTGGTTGAGCTTGCTGAACCTATTGTTGAAGTTGTCAAGGAGCGAACTTATTATTTTGCCTCATTAGAACCAGGTAGTCGTGGAACAACTTTAAAAAATTGTTTGGATGCACTAATCATCAAATATGGTAAAGAGATTTTTAATAAAGAACTTTCATCAAGCCAATATAATCAATTTTTAAATGTACTTGTAAACAGCAGAGTCAATATCATGCACGTCAAAAGGAATCAAAGAAAACCAGCCTTAAATGGCAAGCAATCATGCTTATATGCACAAAAACTGAGCTTACTATATAGAAAAATACTTTTTGAACTACTTCAAATTAATGACTCTCTATATCTTGAAAAACTAAAACATTGTGTGTTAAATTTGGATAACTGGAACTCAATTTCAGATGATTTTTTGAGTTGGCTATCAAAATAACGCCGAGCATATTAAAGCAGGAAACCTACATGGTCTCCTGCTTTTTTTGTCCAAGAACATTAAAAGGAGACGATAAAGTGGCAAACCCTCATTTTGAAATCAAAATCACGAAGCGGAGCAAACGGCAGTCAGCTGTTGCCGGAGCTGCCTACCAGAGCGGCGAGAATCTGTTTTCCGAGTATGACCAGAAGCACAAAGACTACCGGAAAAAGGAAGGTGTTGTCTACACGGAAGTCATGTTGCCATCCCATCCTCCCGGACACAATCCCCATTGCCATATCATGTTGACCATGAGAGCCATTGATGAAAATGGAAAGTGGCTGCCTAAGAGCCGCAAGGTTTATGACCTTGACGAAAACGGAGAGCGTATCAGACTTCCCTCAGGCAACCGGAAAAGCCACAAGGAGAATAAGTCTTACTATCGCCACTTTACCGTGATAAATTTTGCAAAACCATATTAACGCGCCTACACTTCCATGGTACCTTTTATTCCAAATCCTGCTGACAAAAGTGGTAGTTCTCACCGTGATAACCACCACTTTCAGCGGATGACTGCCCAGAAAGAACGTACCGCCCCGCAACACACCCGATTCATTTTGCCGTCTGTTTCACCCGACAAAATCCTTCGCCTGTACTGCGTGAGCGGTATTTTTCTTTTTTACAAATAAAATCTTATGTAGTTGTGCAAATCTCCGAAATTCATTTTTGGTTGTTGACTGCACAACTTCAAAGTGTTATTCTTGTGCTTGAAAGAAGCAAGACGTAGTGTCCGCACTGCGCCCGACTTTCTTCATACCGAACCTTGAATCCTTCATAAGCCGTCTGAACGAAATACTGCGCCATGACCTCACACTTTCTGTGGGTGAGCCGGACAACGCCGCTGCAAAACAGGGGCAGGAACTTCGTTCGGAGCAAACGGTAATCCCCTTACATGAGCAGTACCACCTCTACTTATTTTTGCGCCTTAACAATTCGGAAACATTTGTTGAAAGTTGATTTTGAGCGCAGCGGTAGAGGGCAAGAACCGTCCCGTGGCCACAAATTTTCAATTTTTGAAAATCTTGTGCTCCACCGGGACTTCACTTCTTCAATGCATCTGCATTTCCGAAGTGATCTTGTTGGGGCGTGCCTGCCCCAAACCCTGCTCATGGTTCGCGCCTGACGGTGCGAACAGCAACGGCGTGTCGTGCTTACATAACTTCACCGAGGAGTTATCGAACAGACAGGAGGTACAATGACCAAAACGAATGTTCAATCGACCCCTAGCAATTCCCAGCACCACGACACGCCGAACAACAAAACGCACGTCATCAAGTTCCGTGTGACAGCGGAGGAAAAAGCGTCACTGGAGCTCACTTGCAAACTCCTGAATCTCTCCCTCTCCACTTTCATCCGCCGCGCCATCCACAACGTCAAGATCGAGAAAACAGTCATCGTTGCAGGCGGCGGCGAAGAAACCCTGACCACTGTTTCCACCCTGCTTGCCCAGTGCAGCAAGGTGGGCACCAACCTCAACCAGCTTGCAAGGCACTTCAATTCTGGCGGTGCGGACACCGAGCAGATACGAGCGAAAATTCTTGACGAACTTGCAGACCTGACCGCATTTCGGCTGCACGCTGAGAAAGTTCTGGGTGAACTGTATGGCAACGCTCAAGCATATAAGCTCTAAAAACTCGAACTACACCGCCATCGAAGCGTACCTTGTTTACCAGCATGACGAGTTCACCGGAAAGCAACTTCTGGATGAGCACGGCAAGCCGAAGCTGCGGGAATCCTACCTGCTCGACACCCTTGAGTGTGGCGATTTCTCGTTTGCTACGGCCTGCCTGCTGGCAAACCGCAAGTACGGCAAGAATACCCAGCATGGTGATATCAAGAGCCATCAATATATCATCAGCTTTGACCCCAGAGATGCAGCCGACAACGGACTGACTATGGAAAAAGCGCAAGCCCTTGGTTTGCAGTTCTGCAAGGACAACTTTCCCGGTCATCCTGCCATCGTCTGTACCCACCCGGATGGGCACAACCATTCGGGAAACATCCACGTCCACATCGTAATCGGCAGCATCCGCACACGAGAAGTGGGACGCAAGCCCTATATGCAAAAACCCCGCGACTGGCGTGAGGGCATGAAGCACTCCAGCACTGCCCAGACCATGCGGCACCTCCGTGTCGAGGTCATGGAGTTGTGCGAAGGTGCCGGACTATACCAGATCGACCTGCTCAACGGCTCCAAGGAGCGCGTGAGTGAAGCTGAGTATTGGGCGCGCAGGCGCGGCCAGTTGAAACTTGACCGTGAAAACGCAGCCCTCACCGCAGCCGGACAGCAGCCCCGGCAGAAGAAGTTTGAAACCGTAAAAGATACCCTGCGGAAACAGATTTCTTCGGTGCTGTACTGTGCCACCAGCTTTGAAGATTTCTCTGACAAGCTTATGCAGCAGTACGGCATTGCCGTCAAGGAAAGCCGTGGGCGGCTCAGCTATCTGCCCGCTGGAAGGACAAAGTTCATCCGGGCGCGCAGCATCGGTGACAAGTTCGAGAAAGAACTTGTGCTTGCCGTCTTGCAGGAAAATGCTGAGCGCAAGCGCACGATTCAGTTTAAGCCTGACCGCATCGGGAAACTGGTCGATATTCAGGCAAAGCTGAAACAGGGCAAGGGCATCGGCTACGAGCGTTGGGCGAAAAAACACAACCTCAAAGTCATGGCACAGACCTTGATGCTCCTAGAAGAAAAGGGCTTGACCGACGAGGACGCTCTGAACCAGCGCATCGGTGAACTGGAAACCAAGTATCACGACGCACTGGCGGTGGTGAAAGACCTCGAAGGTCGCATGAAAGCCAGCAAAGAGCTGCGCTATCACGTCGCAGCCTACACCAGCACCAAGACAATCGCACAGCAGTTAAAAACTGCAAAACAACCTGTAGCCTTTGAGGAGCAGCATCGTGCAGAGCTGACAGCGCACCGGGCGGCAGCAGCCTATTTCAAGGCAAACGACACCACCAAGCTGCCCAGCCCGAAAAAGCTGGAAGCTGAGTATGCGCAGCTGGCATCCGAAAAGGCAAAATTCTACGAGCAGTACAAGGAAGCCAAAGAGGAACTGCTCAAGCTGAAAACCGCAAAGCAGAATGTTGCGTCCTTTTTCCGGGAGGAAGAACAGACGCAGCAGGAGAGATAAAGGAGTGTGCGTATGATCAATCTGAAAATCGACCCGGAGTTTCAGTCCCAGATTCCCCCTCTGACCGATGATGAATTTAAGCAGCTGGAAGAAAATATCCTCAAGGAAGGCAAGCTGCTTTCTCCTTTGATTGTTTGGAATAACATCCTTGTTGACGGCCACAATCGTTATGAAATCGTTCAGGAGCATCCCGAAATCTCTTTCTCCACCATGCCGCTCCCGTTTGAAAGCAGAGAAGAAGTACTCGCATGGATCTGCAAGAATCAGCTGGGGCGGCGCAACCTCACGCCGGAGCAGAAGTACTACCTGATGGGCAAACAGTACGAAGCCGAAAAAGCTGCGCATGGCGGTGACCGCAAGAGCACCGATGCAAAATCAAGTTCGCTAAAAGCGAACTTGATCGACAGCACCAAAACCTGCGACCGAATCGCAGCAGAAAACGGAGTGAGCAAAGACACCGTTATCCGCGCCTCGAAGTATATGAGAGGCGTAGAGATTGCAGAAGAACTGATGCCTGGCCTGAAGCAAAGCATTCTGTCCGGACAGACAAAAGTGTCCAAAGCGGATATGCACCGCCTTGCCAGGGCGGCCTACAATGACCGTGCACAGACCTTGCAGGATATTCTGCACCCGGAGCTGAAGGTGGAACCGAAGCCTGACGCTGACGGTGTGATTCGTGTTCCGGGCAAAGCTCCTGTCATGCCATTCCGAAAGTTTGAATCGATTTACGACAGCGATGCTTACCCGGAAGATCTGCGGTACAGGTATGTAGCATTGGAAGATGTGACCACTCGTTTCCGCATTGCGTTCAACTATCAGTTGGAGCAAATGCCCGATAATGCACAGCGTGATGTGATTCTGGAGATCATTCACAAGCACAAGGACTACCTTGCTTCTCTGGAAGCCGCACTCGCAGATGTTAAAGACCAGACAGCATAACATCAGGCACATGGTATGCTGTTCACAGATGTCCAAAGGAGCGTGCGTTTGAACAAAAAGAAAAAGTCCACAAACACTTCCCCCTATCCCGATGAAGTCATTGACCGTCTGGCACGTGCATTCTACCCGGCCATCCTTGCCTGCTGGAACAGCGAGGAAGGCCAGCGGGAGTTTGCCGCGTGGCAGGCGGAGCAGGCTCATCACACCACCAGTAAAGAGAAACAGAGCGTTCCCGACGGGGAACGCCCTGTTGTACATATCGTTATCGTCTGTGGCTTTTGGCAGGGTGCGTCCTTCGGGGCGCACCCTGTTTTTGTTTTGCCCTCAATCTTCTAACCCGTGACTTCCTGCTACATTCCGAAGATATTTCTCCGGTTCGCCGTTCAGGATCAGTTCAGCATACGCCAGCGGGTCATTGTAGATGAGATAGTCCAATTCAAACCGCTGCGCCATAGTGACATCCAGCGCATCCTCGACCCCGGTACAGTTGATAGAGATCATTCTCCCATCCCGGAGCAGCAGCTCCACGCAGCCGGTGTCCATGTTGAAATGGCAAGCTCTTGCATCGTACTTCATGTTCATGTCCTCCTGAAATCATGTCGTAGCTTATATCGGTCGATCTATGATTTCGGATTTCATCTTCCACGGACACCTGCGTTGAATTTTCCGAAGAAAACAAATAATCCGAACCCATCTCCTATCGGAAACAAGTTCGGATTATTTTTGTTTGGTCCGAGTGGCGAGAATCGAACTCACGGCCTCTTGAACCCCATTGTGCTTCTCTCGAAAACACAATGTACGATCCGATACTGCCTAGACTCAGTATCGTTAAATTTCAAATGTATTATATCATTCTGTTTCATTTTTCAACTTGGGTATACTCCTGTTGTGTCCGACATGAATAAAATCGTTCAGAAAACTGTTGCATCGTCTTTCCCCACATGGACGTTAGCTGTATGAGATATGGATACTGCAACATTATATAGGGTCAAATACGACAGAAGTCATTGATTTTCTTTGTCTATCTGTGATACCATTCGTTACAAGACCAACGGCGTTGCTCTCTTCGCTTATGGTGGAGACTCCGGCACTCAAAGAAACTTTCCGAAAAACACAACGAGGTGACCATTTTTGAAACGTCGAACTTTTCTTGTCTGCACCGCTGCACTCTTTTGCGGTGCGCTTCTGGCAGGAGGCTGCACTCAAAAAGCTTCTCAGCCCGTCCTTCAGCAAATTGAATACTCCAATTTGGCAGATTCGGATACACAGGCTCTTCTTTCCAAACTTTTGCAGGATGCCGGCGTATCCGACCTGCGGATACAGACCTTCTTTGATCATGTGCAAAAGTTCAACAATGCTGTGGACCCGGCATGGCTCACCACAGGGTTTGAAAATGCCAAGCCTTTGGATCTGAAATACGATCCTTACTCCATGCAGGACGCATGGACGGAAAAATATGACACCTTCCCCGGCTGGAACTGTCGGATCACTGCTTGTGGGCTGTTCGGTGATTTTATCACTGTCACGGGCAAGGCAGACCTTGACTCAGCCGGGGACACCCTGTTTATGGACTATGAAACATTGGATTCTGACCCGGAATCCCTTTGCGGCGATGAACGGCAAAAATTTGATGCGCTGTTCGCCCCGGTTAAAACCACCAATACGACCGATATTCCTACCCATTTGAAAACGATTCAGCAGGAATGGAAGAAACGCGGTCTCTCCTTCGTGGACGATGATAAGATCCGTCTTGTCTCCGTAGTCCTGCACGACCAATTCTCTGAAACGGACAATTCTCTTATGATCGGTCATGTCGGCGTTATGCTTCCCACATCGGATGCGGTATATTTTGTCGAAAAGGTCGCTTTTCAGGAGCCGTATCGCTTATTGAAGTTCAAAAATCGGACCGAGTTGAGTGATTATCTGATGCTGAAATACGACAACTCGTGGGGACAGGACACCGCCCACACCTTTATTATGGAAAATTCAGACCTGATGGACGGCTGGCACATATTGGACACAGCGGACTGAAATCTGAAATCTCTTCAATGCCAAAGAGCAGGGGCATATCTTCGCCTTTGCTCTTTTCCTTTTGCACTCTGTCCCGGTATCTCTACCACAGCTTTCAACATTGTCAACTGGTTTTCACGCCGTTCTTTACAGTTTTTTCACATCGGCAGCTTATCTTTTTGCATTTCAGTCAAACACTTCGATTTTGTGCATATTTTGTTGTATCTTGTCCATGATGAATCTGAAAGAGAATCTGCCACCGCCTCATGTGAAACATGGGCGGTATTAACTAACAATTTCAAAGAAGCCGCAAAAATCATTGCCGCCTTGTTGAACAGCAAACAAAAGCGGTGACTTTCCGTATTGTGGAAAGTCACCGCTTTCTCTTATGCTGTGCAGTGGTCGTTCACTGCACAGATTGATAAGAAGGAGAACTTAGATCTCATACCATCTGATTTCATTGGCATCCAGATGCAGAGCAAAGCTGCTGCCGTCTGTGGTGTAAACGGTGGTGTCCTGCGGCTCGTACGTGTTGTTCACCACGCAGTACTTGCCGTTTTTGACGTAGGCGTGCACCTCCACGTTGTAGTTGGAGCTGAACCATGTATGCAGCTCTTCCTCACTGTGGGCACTCCACAGGATAGCGCGGTAAAGGGTGCGGCTGTTGGCAAAACTGTAAGGCACACCGCTGATGTACACGGCACGACCCTTGCCGAAGTCGTGGGCGGCCATCTGCACTTCTTTGTTTCGCTGCACCAGCACTTCGGTGCCTTCCAGCGCATAAATATTCTTCTTTCCTTCGCCAAAGTCGATGGGCTGGTCAGCATCCTGCAAGATGAAATGATTCGGATGCTCTTCCCAGTTGTACTTGTCGTAGTTCAGGGTAAAGCCATTTTCTTCCTCCACGCCCAGCACGCTGGCAAGCTGGAGAATGTGGCCCTGATACGGGTGACCGGAAGGCTCACCCACGCCGATAAAGCCGCCGCCGTTCCAGACGAACTTGCGGATAGCGGAGGAGATCTCCGGGTCTTCCCACCAGATGCCGCCGGTGTGTGCGGTGTCGGCATCGCCGACATTGATAATGACATCCAACGAATCCAGCAGATGCGGGTCGTTCTTGATATCCTCAAAGCTGATAAACTTCACATCAAAGGGCGCACCGGACAGCATCTCAATGACACCGGCATAGCTATAGTTCTGCTTGTAATAGAGGGCGTGATGCACCATGTGACAGCCCCAAGCCCGCATTTTACCCCAGCAGTTCAGCACCGCCACCCGTTTGACACAGTAAGGCGTAGTGCCCTTGATATTCTCGTACAGTTCGCGGAACTCCTTGCAGACGCTCTCTACATAATCCACAAACTCCGGGAACTGCAAGGCCAGTTTCAGATAGCCGCCATAGCCGATGCGGTCGATGGGCTTGCGCAGGATAGCGCGGCGTGCGGTGACCCAGTTTTCCTTGGCTTCCCGCACCGGGTCGCCGCCCTCGTGGAAGGTGTCGGGGAAGAAGTACGGCAGGAAACGGCCCTCGGTGTACTTCACGCCCTCGATGTCGGAGATCAGGCGCAGGGTGGAGCCGTTGCCCACGCTGCCCACCACGGCATCCAGCCCGATGGTCTTGAACTCCGGCATAAAAGGCTCAGTGCCGATCCAGTGATCGCCCAGGAACATCATGGCTTCGCAGCCGCACTCGTGGGTGATGTCCACCATTTCTTTGGCCAGCTTTGCTACTTCGCGCCGCTGGAACGCCTGAAAATCACGGTATTCCTTGCTGGGCACACGATACTGGTTGTTGTAGTAGCCCTGGTCGATGATATACTCCGGGCGGAACTTGTAGCCCACCTCCTGCTCAAACTGGTTGAGGATATAAGGGCTGACGGAAGCAGAATAGCCATACCAGTCCACAAATTTTTCCCGCTTGAGTTCATCGAAGATCAGGGTAAACTGATGGAAGAACGTGGTATAGCGGATGACGTTCACATAGGGGTGCTCTGCAATGAACTTGCGCAGGCGCTCCATGGAATACTTGTGGGTTTTCGGCTGGCGCACATCAAACGTGATCTGGTGCTCAAAATTCGTCCAGCCGTTGGTGGTAGCGTTGTACATATGCACCGGGTCCCAGATGAGGTAAGCCAGAAAACTGACGGTATACTCATGGAACGGTACGGCCTGTACGGTCACGCTGCCGTCGGCGTAGCTCCACTGTGCCGGGGGCACGGGCTGCCCGGTGGTGCGATCCATGACCTCCCACCAGCGGGTGATATCGTCGTTGGTGTTCACCTGCATCAGCTCCGGGCTGATGCCCTTCATCAGCGGGATGGTCACGGTGTCGCCGGGGGCGGTGTAGAAGCCGGTCATGATGTAGCACTGCTGCACCTCGTCCGGGTTTGCTTTGGCCCATGCGTTATCCTTGCGGGTGGTATAGTAGGTGGAGTAAATTTTGGCATCCGCATCCTTGAGCTGCTGCGGAAAGTCGGTGCCGTCGCAGTCTCGGATGGCATCCGCGCCCCACTTTTTTAAGATCTCCAGCGTTTCGGGCACCACATCCAGGTCGGTCGGAATAGTAACGCGCCCGGTCTTGCACTTATCTTCCATAGTTTTCCTCTCTTATCCTTAATCCTGATAGGTTGCGTTGTAAATGGCCAGTACCGCCAGCAGCAGTGCCACGCCCACAAGCATGATGCCAAGCCCTGCCAGCTGTCCGGTCATTTTCCAGCCTGCCACAACCAATGCAATGGACAGCACAAACAGCACGATCATCAGCACGATGCGCAGGGCAGGATGCGTTTTCCAGAATGTTTTCATGTTTTGTCACCTTATCCTTTCAAGCCGCCAACCGTCATGCCCTGCGTCAGCTGCTTCTGCACACAGATGTACAAAATCAGAGTGGGCAGCATCACCAGCACAAGACCTGCGTACATGGTGCCGTACTGCGCAGCACTCTGCTGGGCCTGCATCAGATTCAGCAGACCCACCGGCAGAGTACGGGGTGCGCTGGTGGAACTCATAAGGGTCATGGAGATGATGTACTCATTCCAGAAGGACAGGAAGTTGAACAGAATAATGGTGATGATAGACGGCTTTGCCATTGGGAAGATGATGCGGGTCATGGTGGAAAAATAGCTTGCACCGTCGATATAGGCGGCCTCCTCAAAATCGTGGGGCAGGGTGGCAAAGTAGCCCGACAGCAGGTAGATGGTAAAGGGCAGCGCCGTAGCTGCATACACGACCGCCAGAACGAACAGGTTGTTCAGCAAAAAGCCGCTGCCAATATGGTTTTTCAGCCACACATCACCATCACGCAGCATCAGGAAGATGGGAACTACGATATAGTTGACATTGATGAACAGACCTGCCATAAACAGCGTGTTCAGCAGCTTGCGCCCCTTGAACCGGAAACGGGACAGGCAGTAAGCTGCCGGCAGCGCAATCACCAGCAACAGCACCAGAGCCAGTGCTGTGACCAGAACGGAGTTGAGCATATATTCGCCCATCTTGGCTCCATTCCACGCATTGACGAAGTTCTGCCAGTAGAATCCGGCAGGCAGTGCCCAGGGGTTGCCGTAGAACTCTGCATTCTGCTTGATGGAGGCCATGAACACCCATGCCACCGGCACAATGATCGTCACAGCCAGCAGGATCAGCACAAAATAGATGAAAAATTTGTACAGGCCCTCCGCCGAACGGGAGGATTTTTCTTCCGTTTTCTTCATGTTTTTCCTCCTTAAAACTCCAGCGGTTCACGGCTGGTGGCACGATTGACACAGGCGGACAAGGCAAACGAGAACAGGAAGATAACCACACCGATTGCCATGCTGTAACCGTACAGACCTGCATCTTTCTGGCTGTACATATAGTTCAGGGCCACATCCGAGGCACCGTTGGGCCCGCCGCTGGTCATCGCCTTGACAAACAGGAACGCCATATTGATGGTAGAAATGATAAAGAAGGTCAGAGTGGTACGGATGTTCGTCCAGACCAGAGGAATCGTGATCTGGAAGAATTGGGTCAGACGGCCCGCTCCATCCAGATTGGCACTCTCGTACAAGCTGGCAGGCACCGAGGACATGGAAGCCATATACATCACCATATAGTAGCCCACGGCCTGCCAGACCATTGCAATGATGATGGACGGAATGACCAGCTTTTCGCCTTTCCAGAGGATAGGGTCAGTCATATCCCGGAACAGCCCGATGATGCTGTTCAGCATACCATTCTCCGGCTTATAGATGGCAGAGAAGATACCGGAGATGACGACTACAGACAGGATGTTCGGGATATAGAAAATGATGCGGAAGAAATTCTGCCCCTTGATTTTTTCGCGGGTCAGGATGGCTGCAAACACCAGCGCAAACGCAAAGGTGATGATGGTAACGACCACCACCAACAGGATCATGTTCTGCATTGAGCGGATGAATTGGGTGTCCTTCAGCAGATGCTGAAAGTTTTTCAGCCCGACAAAGGTTTCGTTTGGCGAGTAGGCTCCACGCTCATACAGGCTCATGCGGAACACATTGAGGGTCGGCAAAATCATAAAAATGAAAAACAGGATGGTGGCCGGTGCCACACAGAGGAACACGAACCGTTTGCGGCTTTTGTCAGATTTCATAGACAAACCGTTCCTTTCTACTGGAATCCAGAAACCCAAAAAAGCGGAGGCGGTAAAAACCGCCCCCGCTGGGCAGGGCTTAATTACTCGATGATGTTGGCGCGCATCTGGTCGCTGGCGGACTTGATGCCGTCGATCCACTGCTGCTCGGTCATGCTGCCGGACACCAGAGAGTTGACAGGGTCAAAGAACACCGTGCGGACTTCCACACCGGGGATAGCGGTGAAGGAAGCAAAGTTGCCCATGGCGGCCTTTGCGCCGTTGTCGTAGATGGAGTAGAACATCTTGTTGTCGCCTTCCAGACTGTCGGCGATGCCCAGCACAGGCTGGATCGCACCGCTCTCGGCAAACAGCTTGCAGGCTTCGTCGCTGTACAGGTAAGCTACAAACTGCTTGGCAGCATCCAGATGCTCAGCACCCGCCGGGATCCATGCCTGCTCGAACCAGGTGTAGCTGTAGCTGTCGCCGCCGGCCTTGACAGCGGGCAGAGCGGTCATGCCCCACTCAAAGCCGTCTGCACGGGGTGCTTCGGCCATCTCGCCCACGATCCAGGTGCCGTTGGGCATGAACAGAGCCTTATTGTCCAGCACCAGCTGCTGGTTCTGGGTAAAGTCCTGATCGTTGGCCTGTGCGGGAGTGATGGGGTTGGTGTAGGAAGCCAGCTTTGCCACGATATCAAAGCAGGTCTTTGCCTCGGGGGTGTCCCAGATGCCTTCTTCGTAGTGGGTAGCCTTGTTGAAGAAGTCGGGGCCACCTGCGGCGTACATCAGCGCATAGAAGAAGGCGTCGAAGTAGCCGGTGGTGGGGTAGGTGAACAGGTAAGTGCCCTCAGCCTTTGCCTTTTCGCCCAGCTCCCACATCTCGTCCCAGGTCTTGGGCACGTCCCAGCCCTTTTCCTTCAGGAAGCCGGCGTTGTAGAACAGGCCGCAGGGGCTGTAGAACATGGGGGCCAGGTAGGTCTTGCCATCGCCGTAGGGGTTGGTGAGAGAAGTGTCGGTAAAGCCGCCGGCGATCTTCTCGCTGACCTTCTTGCTCTCGCCGGGCACGGTCATGCTCAGCACATCGGTGATGTCAGCGATCAAATTGCCCTTGATGAACTGCTCGGTCAGGGCAGCTTCACGGCCGGTGGCCAGATGAACCACGTCGGGGTAGTCGCCGCCCTGCATGGAGGGGCCGATGACGTCCTCCAGCTTCTTGTCGGTGGTCAGCTCCACCTTAATTCCGGTCTCAGCAGTAAAGGCCTCGGTGACCTTCTTCCACATCTCAGCGCCATAGCCAGTCTCGATGGCAGCAACCTTGATGGTCACATCCTCAGCTGCAGCAGAAGCAGCGGAAGATGCCGTGCTGGACGCGGTGGAGCTGGCAGCACCACCACAGGCAGCCAGGCTCAGTGCAGCGGCACCCACGCCAGCCGCTTTCAGGAAATTGCGACGAGAAATGCGTTTCATAGTGTATCCTCCATCATAAAGATTCCGTTCAAAACCACAACCGGGACAAACAGGTTTTGTCCGAGAGGGTCGTGTGATTTATTGATTTCAATATAGAGGTTTTCACCCTTTGCAACAAGATGTTTGTTGTTTCGTTTTTTATAAATCTTGCTTTTTAGAAATTTCTTTCAGCAAAAGCGCTAAATTCGTCCCGTCTGTTTTGGTACATTCTTCCCGTTTGTAACCGGTTTGACATATTTTCATTCTTTAACGGCATCAAAAATATTTATCCTGTCCAAAATCAAGGCTTGCATTTTTTCTTCTTTGCCCCTATAATGAGAAAAACGCACGATTCAACGCATCGGTTTTTGCGATTATATTTTTAGTCTCTTGTTTTTATTTTTATGTTTATTGCGTTTCGCTGTAAAGGAGCCTGTTATGAGCACCGAACGCTTTGATATCCGTCATGCTCCCGCTCCCCGTGAGTCCTTTCGCTTGCTGTACATCAGCAAAAGCAAATTCGGCGGCGACTGGAACAGCACGGCTCACACCCATTCCTGCACGGAGCTGTTCTACTGCCTCAGCGGTGAAGGTCAGTTCTACCTTGCCGGGCAGCTGTTTCCGGTAAAGCCCGACGACATGGTCATCGTGAACCCCCAGGTGGAGCACACGGAATTGAGTCTGAACGCTTCACCGCTTGAATATATCGTTCTGGGTGTGGCTGGCATTGAGATCTTATTCGGCAAGGCTGATTCTTCTTATGCTATCTTCAACTGCCGTGAAAACCGGGAACGGATGGTCACTCTGCTGCATATGCTGCTTGCCGAAGCCGACCGCAGTCTGGATGGCTGCGAAACCGTCTGTCAGGACTTGCTGGAGGTGCTGCTGATCTGGCTGGTACGCTGCACAACGCTCTCTTTGCAGGTGGAAGAAACGCCACGGTCTGACAGCCGGGAGTGTGTAGAGATCAAGCGATATCTGGACAGCAACTTCCGGGAGGACATCTCACTTGACCGTCTGGCAGAGATCGCACACATCAATAAGTATTATCTGGCCCACACCTTTCAAAAAGAGTACGGCATCTCTCCCATCACCTATCTGAATTGCCGCCGCATTGAGGAAAGCAAATATATGCTGGGCAATACAGGTTACAGCTTGGCTCAGATCAGCGAACTGATGGGCTTTTCGTCCCCCAGCTATTTTTCCCAGTGCTTCCGCAAAGCGGAGGGGCTGACTCCCAACGAATACCGCCGTCAGGTACGGCAGGGACAACGCCCTGCCCCGGCAAAACGGCATGAAAGATAAAAAGAAACAAGGAACTTCAAATGAAACCTGTCACCGAACCCATTCTCTGCGCTGCTGCATCCGCCTTTGATTTTGGTGGGCCGATGGTCTGCGATCCACACCACTATGGTGAGGGCCAATCAATGACACCTTTGTGGTCTGGCGGGCCAATCATACCAAACGCTTTATCTTACAGCGCATCAACACCGATACATTCACCGATCCAGCAGGACTGATGGAAAACATCTGTGGCGTGACCCAGCATTTACGGGCAAAGATTCAGGCAGAGGGCGGCGACCCTGGCCGGGAATGCCTGAATGTCATTCCAACTCTGTCCGGCGCAGCGTACTATATTGATTTTGAAGGCAATGCCTGGAGAGCCTATGATTTTGTAGAGAATACCGTCTGTCTGCAACAGGTCGGCTGTGAGGCAGACTTCCGCACTGTGGCAGAAACACTGGGCAAGTTCCAGAACCAGCTGGCCGATTATCCTGCTTCAACCCTCCACGAAACCATTGCCCGTTTTCACGATACGCCCAACCGTTATGCAAACTTTGAAAAAGCTCTTGCAGCCGATGCACTGGGTCGAGCCAAAACTATTGCGCCGGAGATTGCTTTTATCCATGCACGGGAAAAGGACTGCCATGTCCTGCTCGACCAGCTGGCCGCCGGGGAGATCCCGCTGCGTGTCACCCATAATGATACCAAAATCAACAATGTTCTGCTCGATGAAGCCACTGGCAAAGGCATCTGTGTCATTGACCTCGACACCGTGATGCCGGGTCTTTCGGCTTATGATTTCGGTGATTCCATCCGCACCGGTGCCAACGACTGCGCCGAGGATGAACCTGACCAGAGCAAAGTCCACTTTGACCTGCATCTGTATGAAGTGTTCGCCAAAGGCTATCTTTCCACTGCTGGCTCCACCATGCACACAGCTGAAAAAAGAAGTCTTGCCTGGGGTGCTAAGCTCATGACACTGGAATGCGGCATCCGTTTCCTGACCGACTATCTGGAGGGCGACCATTATTTCCATATTGCCCGCCCGAACCACAACCTCGACCGCGCCCGCACCCAGTTCACACTGGTGCGACAGATGGAAGAGGTTTTCAATCAGATGCTGGAAATCGTCTGCCCGGACAATCACTGATTTCACAATCTCCTCCATTCGGATACAGCAAGAAGCATGGACGCTCTCCTTTTCGGGGGCGTCCATGCTTCTTTTCACAGCTTATCCTTACACACCCATCAAGTCGTCCTTTGAGGACGCTGGGAGCGTCGAGGACATGATGCTCTGCAGCAAATTATGAAAGCCCTTTTCAACCCTGACCAATCACAATCCCCCAATGGCCATCATTATAGCTGTAAATAGAAAAAAGAGCTCAAGCAGCCTCCTATAAGTCCTACTATCACCGCTTTGCCGCAATAATTTTTTTCAAATTATCTTGACGCACCGTTCAATGCGTGATATTCTCTGTCACAAATCCTGCTGCTTTTGTAGATTAGTTTGAAACCATCCACAAGATGTGGTCGTGTTCATTTTGAACACAGGCACAGAAAGTGGTTGGTTATCACCGTGAGACCCACCACTTCAGTGAGGGAAAGTCCACGAAAGAATTAACCGTCCCGCAACACACCCGATTCATTTTGCCGCCGATTCACCCGACAAAATCATCGCTGCGCTGCGTGGGCGGTATTTTTCTTTTCCGGGGAAGATTGCACCTTGAAAATTTCATGAGCCGTCCGAACGTGATACCGGCTTTCCAGCCAACGCCGCTGCAAAACAGGGGCAGGAACTTCGTTCGGAGCAAACGGTGACCCCATTACATGAGCAGAGCCCCGCTACTTATTTTTTGCGCCTTAACAATTCGGAAACAATTACCAGAAATGTGTTTTGAGCGAAGCGGTAGAGGGCAAGAACCGTCCCGTGGCCACAAATTTTCAATTCTTGAAAATGTTGTGCTCCACCGGGACTTCACTTCTCAAATTCTTGCGAATTTTCTAAGTGATCTTGTTGGGGTAGCGCTTGTCGGGGCAACGCCCCTCCATCTGCTGTCGCAGACCGCGCTGCCGCTTAAAAGCCCCACTGGGGCTTTCATTGCTCCGCTGCGCTTCGCAAACGCGGTCCCACCCCAAACCCTGCTCATATTCGCACCTTACGGTGCGAAAGAACGGCGTGTCGTGCTTACATAGCTTCACCGAGGAGTTATCGAACAGACAGGAGGTACAATGACCAAAACGAATGTTCAACTGACCCCGAGCAATTCCCAACACCACGACACGCCGAACAACAAAACGCACATCATCAAGTTCCGTGTGACAGCAGAGGAAAAAGCGTCACTGGAACTCACTTGCAAACTCCTGAATCTCTCCCTCTCCACTTTTATCCGCCGCGCGCTGCACAGTGCAAAGATCGAGCGCACTGTTGTCGTTGCCGGCGGCGGAGAAGAAGCCCTGACCGCCGTTTCCGCCCTGCTCGCCCAGTGCAGCAGGGTGGGCGGAAATTTGAACCAGCTTGCACGACACTTCAACTCCGGTGGCGCAGACACCGAGCAGATCCGGACGAAACTCCTTGACGAACTTGCAGACCTGACCGCATTTCGGCTGCACGCCGAGAAAGTTCTGGGTGAACTGTATGGCAACGCTCAAGCATATCGCCTCAGTCGCAAGGGCAGCTGCATTGTTCAACCATAAACGGCATATTTGCGACATACAATTCGATGTTGTTGCCAACGAATTGAATAATCGAATTGTAATAAAAATTCGGACTACACCGCCATCGAAGCGTACCTCGTTTACCAGCACGATGCGTTCACTGGAAAGCAACTTCTGGATGAACAAGGCAGACCGAAGCTGCGGGAATCGTACATTCTGGATACTCTTGAGTGTGGCGATTTTTCGTTTGCAATGGCCTGTCTGCTGGCAAACCGAAAGTACGGCAAGAACACCCAGCATGGTGATATCAAGAGCCATCAATATATCATCAGTTTTGATCCTAGAGATGCAGCCGACAATGGTTTGACCATGGAAAAGGCACAGGCACTTGGCCTGAAATTCTGCGAAGAAAACTTCCCCGGTCATCCTGCCATCGTCTGCACTCACCCAGATGGGCACAACCAGTCGGGAAACATCCACGTCCACATCGTAATCGGCAGCATCCGAACGCGAGAAGTGGAACGCAAGCCCTATATGCAAAAGCCCCGCGACTGGCTAGAAGGCATGAAGCACTCCAGCACGGCCCAGACCATGCGGCACTTGCGTGTCGAGGTCATGGAGCTGTGCGAAGGTGCTGGACTGTACCAGATCGACCTGCTCAACGGCTCGAAAGAGCGCGTGAGCGAAGCTGAGTATTGGGTGCGCAGACGCGGCCAATTGAAACTTGACCGTGAAAACGCAGCTCTCACCGCAGATGGACGGCAGCCCCGGCAGAAGAAGTTTGAAACCGCAAAAGAAATTTTGCGGAAACAGATTTCTTCAGTGCTATACCGCACAACGAGTTTTGAAGAGTTTTCCGATAGGCTCATGCAGCAGTATAGCATCACCGTCAAGGAAAGCCGTGGACAGCTTAGCTATCTGCCCGCTGGCAGAACGAAGTTTATCCGAGCGAAACATCTCGGCGACAAGTTCGAGAAAAGACTTGTGCTTGCCGCCTTGAAAGAAAATGCTGAGCGTAAGCGCGCGATTCAGTTTAAGCCTGACCGCATCGGGAAGCTGGTCGATATTCAGGTAAAGCTGAAGCAGGGCAAGGGTATCGGCTACGAGCGTTGGGCGAAGAAGCACAACCTCAAAGCCATGGCACAGACCTTGATCCTCTTAGAAGAAAAGGGCTTGACCGATGAGGACGCCTTGAACCAGCGCATCACCGAACTGGAAACCAAGTATCACGACTCGTTGGCGGTGGTGAAAGATCTCGAAGGTCGCATGAAAGCCAACAAAGAGCTGCGCTATCAGGTCGCAGCCTACACCAACACCAAGAACATCGCACAACAGTTAAAAGCCGCAAAACGACCCGCAGCCTTTGAAGAACAGCACCGTGCAGAGCTGACAGCGTACCGGGCAGCAGCGACCTATTCCAAGGCAAACGATATCACCAAGCTGCCCAGCCCGAACAAGCTGGAAGCCGAGTATGCGCAGCTGGCATCCGAAAAGGCAAAATTCTACGAGCAGTACAAGGAAGCCAAAGAGGAACTGCTCAAGCTGAAAACCGCAAAGCAGAATGTTGCGTCCTTTTTCCGGGAGGAAGAACAGACGCAGCAGGAGAGATAAATGAGTGTGCGTATGATCAATCTGAAAATCGACCCGGAGTTCCAGTCCCAGATTCCTCCTCTGACCGATGATGAATTTAAGCAGCTCGAAGAAAATATCCTCAAGGAAGGCAAGCTGCTCTCTCCTTTGATCGTTTGGAACAATACACTTGTTGACGGTCACAATCGTTATGCCATCCTCCAGAAACACCCGGAGATTTATTTCTCCACCATGCCGCTCCCGTTTGAAAGCAGAGAAGAAGTTCTCGCTTGGATTTGTAAGAACCAGCTGGGGCGGCGCAATTTAACCCCGGAGCAGAAGAAGTTCCTTATGGGGAAGCAGTATTCCTCTGAAAAGTGTACCGAAGCATTTCGCGGCAATCAGCATACTGCAAAGAAATCTGGCGGTGTTCAATCTGAACACAACCAGAAGCCCATGAAAACCTGTGAGCGCATTGCACAGGAAAATCACAGCAGGGCAAGTTCAGTCCGCCGTGCAGAATACTATGCCCACGGCGTTGACGTTGCGGATGAACTGTCTCCCGGTTTCCGTGATCGGTTCTTCCGCGAGGAACTGCACATTCCCGATTATCTTCTCGAAAATCTCGGCAAGGCCAAGCCCGAAGAACAGGCTGAAATTTTTGAGGAAATCAAGAATTATGTGCCGAAGCCGAAGAAAGTCAAGCCTAACAAAGTAACGGTGAAGCAGGCAGAGAAAGCCGCCAGCAACGCCATTGATGAAAACTATGATGTTCCCCAAAAGTTTCTCGAATTGTACTACCGGCTCCACAATGCTGAATCTCTCATGCGAAAGAGTTGGGAAGTTACGTTCGACTTGAACCCGAAACTTCTTACGCATCCGGAACAGGTCAAAGTTCTTCGCTTTGCCTTGAAACCTCATCTTGAATTTTTGAAAACGCTGGACGAAGTTCTTGCAGAATCCAGCGGTGAATCCTCTAAAACGGCATAACGACAGGCACTTGTAAGCCATCAACGGGCCACCAGCCGCAAGTGCAGGGCGGAAACTATCCGCGCCCTTGCGCCTGATAAAAATGGAACTTTGATTTTCTCGCCCGGCTTTGCCACGGTAGGACGATCAAAGGAGCGTGCGTTTGAACAAAAAGAAAAAGTCCACAAACACTTCCCCTTATCCCGATGAAGTCATCGACCATCTGGCACGGGCATTCTACCCGGCCATCCTTGCCTGCTGGAACAGCGAGGAAGGCCAGCGGGAGTTTGCTGCATGGCAGGCGGAACAGGCTCATCGCACTACCAGCAAAGAGAAACAGAGCGTTCCCGACGGGGAACGCCCTGTTGTACATATCGCTATCGTCTGTGGTCTTTGGCAGGGTGCGTCCTATTCAGGGGCGCACCCTGTTTTTGAGCAAATCAATTCCTACATTCTTAGATAATCCATTTTAGTTATAGCAGTCTAAATTGTTACTTTTCAAAAGAACTTCTATCCATCTTTTTCATAAATGAACTGCATGCCCCTTTCCAACCATATTCATATCCAGCTTTGAAAACCTCGCGATTATATGCATCCCAGCCTCCATAATTTTTGATTTGCTTCAATTGTGCGGCTCCACCGCCGATTCGTTTTCCGTTTTTTCCATATACTATCAAATTCTTTTGTGCCATAAAAAAGCTCCTTTCTGAGAGATATATTACGAACATCTTCATTTTACAGCATGTTGTAAAAATTTGCGAGGAATGAGTTTTGCAAAAAAATTACTCGGCCAACAAATCATAGTATTCTTGCAGGAATTCAGAGTATATCTCGCATACAGCATTCACACCGTCAGAAAGTGAATAAAAGAGATACGATTTCAACAACAGCGTATAGAGCTTTTCTTCAAATAAAAGCTTTGAAACATACGCTTTGGATAAACCCGTTTCACGAAAATACCCACGGTTGATTTTTTCTCGAAGAAAAATGTATTGCTTTTTCAACCGAAATTGTGGAAAAGAATCCAGTGAGAATGTTGGTGAACAGGCACTAACGTCCGATAGATATTCTGAAACAATAGATGCAGCTTGCTTTCGTGCATAACAAACATGGCTGAGATAGATTTCTCGAAAATAGACTTTCAGATCCATCAAGCACATGGAATTGCAACTTCGACCACCGTATGAAGAAAAAACATCAATAAATTTTTGTGTGTTTAAAAGCTTTCTTCCATAATTGTTGACGTGTTTTCCTTCTGTAATGATTGATTCAATAGTTTGAAGTTCTGTAGGTTGTATGAGTCGCTTGGACGAAATGTATTTTGATGGAATTTCGCCAAAAAAATCCGGTCGATTTTTCATTTCTTCCACCAGAAGCTGCTTGATATGGATTTCTTCTTCAAAACGGCTGCGATGCGTTAAAAAATCGCTAAAGCCACCAGAAACAAGCTCTGCCGTCAACTTAATCGGATTAATTTTCCATTTTTGATGCTGTTGTTCCAATTTCTTATCCATGACTTTATCTAAATCATCTGCTTTTATGCATAGCTGAGAAATAATGGCAAGTGCTTTTTCTTTTTTATTAACTACAATATGATATACTAGGAACTGTAATAATGCATTCGCAACATAATCAATATAGCTCCTTAATCGTTCAAATCCTGCTAACCCTACTCCCATAATCAACAATTTATCATCTTCCTCTTGATAGCATCGTAAAATACTCGAATCAATTCTCATAAGATTCAAAAGAAGAGAACGGCTGTCTTCAGTCAATCGAATCTGAAATCGTGTATCGAGAACCCATTGGTCCAGACTTAAAAGGTTCTCACGAATTTCTCGAAGTTCACTATCGCCTGAAAAAACATTATTTAACGACGGACAAGCAAATTCTAAAAAAGATCTATCTGCATCGATTTTTGTCATATTGGATATAATTTGTCTTCCTGCCACCGGCGAAGTCCGGAGATGATGCATTAGTTTTAATTGTTGATCTACTGGCATATAATCAAATGGTAAGTTTTTATAAACCGATTTATTATCATGAAGTTTATTTAGCAATATAACCAATTGCTTTTTCAAGTTAGACAAATCATCCGCTTCTACATTAGGCTCGTAGCGTTTTATATATTGATATACAAGTTTATCCATAGTGCCTGATCAACTCCTTCGATTTGCATATACAATCATCGGTCAATCTATGATTTCGGATTTCATCTTCCACGGACACCCATATTGAGTTTTCCGAAGAAAACAAATAATCCGAACCCATCTCCTATCGGAAACAAGTTCGGATTATTTTTGTTTGGTCCGAGTGGCGAGAATCGAACTCACGGCCTCTTGAACCCCATTCAAGCGCGCTACCAAAACTGCGCTACACCCGGATATTTGTTGTGGCTTATCGCTCACAGCTCCATTAGTATACCCGCTGCAGGCCGTTTTGTCAAGCGCTTTTTTTATTTTTCTTGGATTTTTTCTGGATTTTTCGCTCATTGCCCAGAAGCTCTCGATGGTGCGTCCATTTCATTTTCGGTGACTGCCATTGCCACGGCAAAGACGCTGTGGGCGCCCGCATCCAGCAGTGCCTGCGCGCAGGCTGCGGCGGTAGCGCCGGTGGTGATGACGTCATCCACCAGCAGCACCCGCTTCCCTTCCACGAGCTCCGGCTCCTGCGCCCGGAAGGCACCGGCCGCATTTTCCAGACGCTCGTCCAGCGAGAGTCCTGCCTGATGGCGTCCGGCCCGGACGCGGCAGAGCGCCTTTGGCAGCAGCGGGAGACCCAGTGCATGGGCCAGAGGCTGCGCCATCCGTTCCGGCACATTGTAGCCGCGCCGACGGCTGGTGGCAGGCACCGGAACGATGCAGTCGTAGCCGATGGCTGCACCGGAGACCAGACCCGGCACCGGCTCTGCAAAGTGCATCTCCACTTCTGCTCCGAACAGCCGGGCCGTCATCTCCACGCCAAGCTCCACCGCCGTCCAGCTTTCGCCTTCGTATTTGGCGCGGAGGATGGCGCTGCGGACGACGCCCTCGTACCGGTAGGGCGCAGCCGCCCCGTCCAGAGCGCCCAGATAGTGGCGGCTCGCGTCCAGCCGCATGACCGGGCCGCGGCGCAGCTCTTCCAGCCGCGGTGTACACACCTCACAGAACGGCAGCGTTCCCAGCACCCTGCGGCAGCAGGGACACCGCCTCGGGAAAAGCAGCTGGCGCATCTGCCGGGCAAGCCGCGCGGGGCGGCTGTAGTAGCCTGTCATCAGTCTTTCTTGACCGCGACGATGATACGCACCTTTTTGCCAGCCGCGCAGCCAAAGTTGTCGTACCAGCCGGTAAGGTAGTAATCATCGGAGTTGACGGAAGTGAGCTTGGTGTAGTAATACTGGCCCTTGTACCACAGGTAGACCTGCGTATCATCGGCCATTTCAAACCTTTCGCCCTTGGAGGAAAGGACGCTGGCCGCACCCACCTTGTCGATCTTCATGGGCATCAGCTGCACCATGTTGCGGACAGAGCCGGTCGTCTCCTGGCAGACCGCGATGCCGCCGGCCAGCACAGGATACTTGATGGAAGTGCTCAGACTGACCTGCTGGCCGCTGACGTAGCCGATATAGGTCGCACCGCTGCCGATGAAGTCGAATATCTGGCTGAAGGGCGTGCCGGTGATCTTGGCGATCTGCTGGAAGCCGAGGCCCAGAAGTGCGCCGGTGTTGCTGGTCAGGCGTTCCCACGCGGTGCTGAGGATGTCGCCGGAGATAACACCCCACAGGATCTCTGTGGTGGTGGGTACCATGATGCTCTTCACCTCACTGACGACTGCATCGGTATCAATGGTGCCGTCGCCCGGCTGAGCCTTGATGGCACTGAGAAGGGTGCTGTAGTTGGCGGCGACATTCTTCACATCGTCCAGCACACCGTAGTACCACAGGTCACCGGTCACATCGTTCAGGATGAGCTTGTCGATCTGCCCCTGCGGGTTGGTGGTGTAGTAGCGGACATCGGAAGCCTTTAAGTTTACCCCCGATAGGCGGCTGGGACGAACCGTCCCAGCCACACCCCCTGTACTCGTATCAAGGATCTGCACGTCATCCGCCAGAGCTCTATCGCCCAGCGCGGTGGCGTTCTCGTTCACAGTGCCGCTGACGGAGCGCTCATCGATCGTTTCCACGCTCTCGCCTTCGGGGCTGACCCGCACTTCCACCAGCCAGCCGGTGGGAAAGTTCAGGCTTTTGTCTACGTTCACCTCGCGGGCAAGGCCGTCGGTACACAGGACCTTGACGGTCTGAAGCACATCGGCGCTGTTGTCCTCGTCGATGAGGTTGCGGGAAGCCGACTGCACCACGCCGTAAAAGACCTCGTCGGCCTCCTCGCCGGTGATGATGCCTGCGGCCACATTGTTCATGCCCAGCAGCAGAGTGACCACCTGGCCGACACCGCCGCCGTTGAGGGAGGACACCTGGGAAGCAATGGCCGTGCTGCCCAGCGTGTAGGACGTGCCTGCCACCGTAATGGAAGCGGGAGCGCTGGCCGTGGGAGACACCTCGGTGATGCGGCCTGCGGCACGGCGGGTATAGACCCACAGGGTCTTGAGGCTCTCGCTGTAGTAGTAGACGTCGTATTTGTTCAGCTCTGCGGAGCCGGAGACCTTATCGTTGCGGTAGACGCTGGCAGGGACGAAGGGCAGTACTGTGCTCTCCGAAGCCACGAAGGGGCCTTCCAGGCTGCTGAGCAGGATGGTGGAGCCGTCCACCTGACCATTGCTCACGGTAAAGCCCAGGGTCGTGCCGTAGGCCGAACCGCTGGCGTTGTTGGCGGTGAGGGCATTGTAGAGCAGGACGGCGCAGTCCTCGTAGTTCATCGCTTCGCCCTGACGGCGGTCGAGGCCGGCACGCAGGCCGAGCTCGCCGGCCTTGTTGAGCTGGGCGTTGGGGAACGCGCCGCTCAGGTCGGTCATCTTATAGCCCATCAGCTTGAGCACTGCGGTGCAGGCTTCTTCCAGCGTGACGGCATTGTTCGGACGGAAGCTGCCGTCGGTGTAGCCATTCATCCAGCCCTGCTGCACGGCGATGCGGACATAGGGCGCCCATGCCGAGGAGCCGGGCAGGTCGGTGTAGAGGGTACCCACTGCCCCCTGGGAAGAGACGCTCTCCCGGTAGGTAGAGTAAGAGGTCAGCATTCTGGCAAATGCGCCGCGGGTCACGGCTGCATCCAGTGCGCCGGACTGCTCGGAATCCATGGCACCCAGCGTGATGGCAAACTGGACGGCGGTGTTGTTGCCCGCAGCCGATGCCGGCATCACCAGCATCGACACTGCGATGCTGACCGCCAGCAGAAATGCGAGGAATCGTTTTTTCATGGTGTTACTCCTTATAGAAATCATCGCAAAGCCTCTCCCTTTGGGAGAGGTGGCGAGCGAATGCGAGACGGAGAGGGCAAGCCGCCTGACAAAAGAAGAGCATCCTTGCCCTCTCAGTCACCTTCGGTGACAGCTCTCCCAAGGGGAGAGCCTTACGCATTTCGGAGAGGTTAATCATATCTGAGTGCGTCGATGGGGTTGAGCCGTGCGGCGCGTTTTGCGGGCAGATAGCCGAACAGCACTCCGATGAACACCGAGATGCCGAAAGCCGCCACGATGGAGTTGAAGGACGGGCTGACCGTGACGTCCATGCCGTCGGTGAACATGGGCAGCACCTGATTGGCGATGGCCGACACGATGTAGCCGAGGACGATGCCCAGCGTGCCGCCGAGGGCCGAAGTGGTAGCTGCCTCGGTGACGAACTGGGCCAGGATGGTCCTTTCCTTCGCGCCCATTGCCTTGCGGATGCCGATCTCGCGGGTGCGCTCGGTGACCGACACCAGCATGATGTTCATGATGCCGATGCCGCCCACCAGCAGCGAGATGCTGGCGATGCCGGTGAGGATGACGATGACCATGTTGATCATCTTATTCATCTCTTCCAGCCACTCGCTGGCGCTGTAGACGTAGTAAGCACTGTCGCTCTTGAAGATGTCATACAGTCCCTGCTCCACCGCAGCCTTGGCCTCGTTGGCCTGGCCCTCGTCCACCATGATGGCGGAGTAGGAGTCCGGCGAGCTTTCGTTGGAAAGGCGCATGGCTGTGGTGTAGGGCAGGTAGACGCTGTCGTCGTCGCTGCCCTCCTGCTGGTCGTGATTGGAGATCTTGGCCTTCAGCACGCCCACGATGCGGAACTTGTACGCGCCGAGCTTGATGGTCTGGCCCACCGCATTGCCGCCGTAGGCCGTGCGGTTGATGTAATCGCCGATGACGCAGATCTGCTTGTTGTCTGTGATGTCCATATACTGGATGTTCCGGCCCTTGGCGAGGGTGTAGCCCTTCGACTTGATGTAGTTCTCATCCACGCCGTACACCGTACCGTAACGGTATTGCGTCGTGCCCACCTTGGGGGTGTTGTCGCTGAAATCCAGCTGCGGCGAGATGGAGGAAAGCAGTTCAGGGTTCTTTTTGACGATGTCGTACAGATCATCCACCGTCGCGGTGCGGGAACCATAGCCCCATATCTGGATGGAGAGGGTGTTGGTGCCCATTGCGGAAAAGCTGTCCCGCATGCTTCTGGTCATGCCGTTGCCCAGACCGACGATGACGATGACCGCCATGACGCCGATGATGATGCCCAGCATGGTCAGGAAGGTGCGCAGCTTATTGCTCCAGACGTTCTGCAGTGCCTGGCGGAAAGTCTCTAATACCATTATTTTGCTTCCTCCTGTGCCGCTTCGCCGGACAGAGTGGGCTGCACGATGGCCTCGGGCGCGTGGGCGTCGCCGTCATACACCACCTGTCCGTCCTCCAGACGGATGATACGCTCCGCCTGCACGGCGATGGAATTGTCGTGGGTGATGAGCACCACGGTATGGCCCTCTCTGTGGAGCTGCTGAAGCATCCCGATGACCTCGCGGCCGGTGTGGGAGTCCAGAGCGCCGGTGGGTTCGTCGGCAAGGATGACCGCCGGGTTGCGCACCAGAGCCCGTGCGATGGAAACGCGCTGCTGCTGGCCGCCGGAGAGCTGGTTGGGCAGGTTCTTGAGCTTGTCGCCCAGACCCACCTTTTCCAGCACATCCCTGGCCAGCTTGTGGCGCTCGGCGCGGGAGATGTTGGCGTAGACCAGCGGCACCTCCACGTTTTCCAGAAGGTTCAGCCGGGGCAGAAGGTTATACTGCTGGAAGATGAAGCCCAGCATCTCGTTGCGCACATCCGCCAGCTCGTCCCGGTTCATCTTGCCCACATCCCGGCCATTGAGCCGGTAGACGCCGTGGGTGGGGACATCCAGACAGCCGATGATGTTCATGCAGGTAGACTTGCCCGAACCGGACTGGCCCACGATGGCCACGAACTCTCCCTTCTCGATCTTCATCGTGATGTGGTCGGCGGCCTTTACCAGCGTATCGCCCATCTGATAATACTTGCACACCTGCTCAAATTCGATCAGAGCGCTCATGGGGCACCTCCTTACCAGATACTGTCGCTGTAATAGTCATCCGACACAGAGCTGGTGTCGTAGGCCACCGTATCGTCCTCCTGCAGGCCGCTCTTGATCTCGGTGTAGCTGTCGTCGCTGACGCCGGTCTCCACCTTGACGTAGACATAGCCCTCCGGTGCGTCCATGTCTTCCACCGCATTGGCTGCGCTGGGAGACTTCTTGCTCACCAGCACATAGCCGCCGCGGATAACGGCAGCATTCGGCACGACGAGGGCGTTGCTGGCCTCGGCCACGACGATCTCAGCGTTGGCGTTCATGCCGGGGCGCAGGCCGTCGGTGTCATCGATGCGGATGGTGATGGGGTAAGTCGTGGTGCCGCCGCTGGAGCTGCCCTTCATGGACACACGGGTGACTGTGCCGACATAGGTCTTGTCCGTCACAGCGTCAGCGGTGAGCTGGACTTTCTGGCCCACGGACAGTGCGCCGATCTGCAGCTCATCCACATTGATGACCATTTCCAGATAGCTCAGGTCGTAGATGACGCAGAGGGTGCTGCCGGAGGTCAGGGCGTCGCCCTGCTTGGCGTCCTTCTCAATGATGGTGCCGCTGATGGGCGAGGTGATGGTGTAGTTGGACATATTGTCCTGCTGGTTCTGCATCGAGATCTCGGCGCTGCGCAGGGACTCGGAAGCAGACTGGATGGATTCGGTCAGATCGTCGCCGGTCAGCTCGATGAGGATGTCGCCCTTGGAGACCGCGTCGCCCTCCTGCACATTGATGGCGGAAACGGTGCCGCTGGCCAGAGCGGTCAGGGTGCGCTCTGCCTGATAGGCAAAGGTGGCGGAGGCGATGGAGCTGACGCCGTTGATGCTGGCGGTAGCGGCCTGAGCGGTGGTCAGACCGCCGGCATTGTTGACCCGGATGGTGACGGTGCGCACCAGCAGGTTGCCGGTGCTCAGCTCGTCGGTGCCGGTGACGGCGGTGACGGTGCCTTTCAGCGTCTCAAAGGTGCCGTCCAGCACCACGTCGGCGCTCTGGCCCACCGAGAAGCTGGCGGCGTCGGCTGCCGGGAACAGCAGGTTCAGCAGCATCTTGGAGCTGTCGCGGATGACCGCCACCTCCTGGCCGCTGGTCACTTGGTCGCCCTTTGCGACCTTGAGACTGCTGACCGTGCCGTCCACCTCTGCGCGGACATACTGGAGGTCTACGGTCTTGTCGTAGCTGCGCTGGGCCTGCTGCAGGGCGATGCTGGCCTTTTCCAGATTGGTGGAGGCGTCCGAGCTGTCGATGGTGTAGAGCACATCGCCCTCTTCCACCTTATCGCCCTCTTCAAAGCCGCCGGTGAGGATCTTGCCGTCCACCAGAGACTTGACGGTATATGTATTGGCCGGGTTCAGCGTGCCGGTGCCGCTCAGGGAGTTGGAGACATCCTGACGGACGGGCGTCGTCTCGGCGTAGGTCACATCGCCGCTGGCAGCTTTATTCCCGCCGCCTATGAGAAAGACAGCGCCCGCTGCCGCCACGACGACCACCGGCACGAGCCATTTCCAGTTCTTTTTGGCGAATGCAGACACACCGGACTTGGCTTCTGCGGTTTCAGCAGCCTCAGCGGACGCATCCTTTTTCTTTTTCCAGATCATGCTTTTCCTCCTATGGTATGCAAAAGGGCAGCGTGACCCCTTTGCACGAAAAATCCGTTATTGGTAGTGTATCGCATTTTTCTGAAATACACAAGCGTCCAAATTTCATTTCACCTTTTATTTACAAAATTATTTCCGGTTTTTATGCAAAAAAGACACCCGCAGTGTCCTTTGCAGAACATTGCGGGTGTCTCGGATGATCTTGTCTTGTCAGGATGCGGCTTCGGCCTCGCTCAGCGGAGCCAGCTTCACATACACCCCGGCAGGGACGCAGGCCGCCCATGCACCTTCCTCGCTCAGCTGGCCGAACTGCTCACAGACATGGTCCGGGCATTGGCTGTCCTGAAACGAGATGGCACCGTCTTTTACCTGTAAATGAACGACATAGCTGCCCACATCGTACAGGTAATCGTAGTCCTTATCCAGCGGCAGCACCTCGGTGATGCCGCCGCCGAAGTCCACGACTGCTGCCAGCGGTTCCGCCTTGCTGCGCGGACGCAGCAGAAAGACCAGCAGGACAGCTGCCGTCAGGACGACGGCTGCGAAGAGGAGGTTCGCCTTCCAGCTCAGGCGTTTTGCGCCTTTTGCCGGTCGAGGCTGCTTGCGGGTGCTCATGCAGCGTAGTCGCTGGCAGCAGCACCGGCAATGCGGCCAAAGACGGTGAAGTCAGCAACAGCGTTGCCGCCCAGACGGTTTGCACCGTGGACGCCGCCAGTCACCTCACCTGCTGCGAACAGGCCGGGGATGACCTCGCCCTTCTCGTTCAGCACCTCGGTGTTGGCGTTGATCTTCAGGCCGCCCATGGTGTGATGGACACCGGCGGTGACCTTCACAGCGTAGTAGGGAGCGGTGTTCAGGGGGTTGGCGAAGCTGGTGCGGCCGAAGTCGGGGTCATTCTTGGCCTCAACGTAGCCGTTCCACTTCTCCATGGTCTCTGCGAAGGCAGCGGCATCGACGCCCATAGCCTTGCCCAACTCCTCGTAGGTAGCGCCGGTGACGGTGTAGCCCTTCTTGATGTAGCCCTGGATGACGCTGGAAGCATCGGCCATGGCCTGATCGACGACCAGCCAGCTGTAGCTGCCGGTCTGAGCGATCTCAGCGGCGGAGACGACGTCACGGGTGCCGACCTCGTCGATGAAGCGCTGGCCTTCCTCGTTGATGAGGATAGCGCCGTCGCCGCGCAGGCCCTCGGTGATGAGGGCAGCGGTGTTGGCCTCAACGGTGGGGTGGATCTGGATCTGGTCCATGTCCACGGTAGCAGCGCCGATGGCCTGTGCCATCTCGATGCCCTGGCCCTGGATGCCGGGGGCGTTGGTGGTCATGAAGCCCTTCAGCTCGGGCTTGTACTTGACGACCATGTCGAGGTTTGCACCGAAGCCGCCGGTAGCCAGAACGACTGCCTTGGCGTTGACGGTGACGGTCTCACCGGAAGCGCCGGTGGCCTTGACGCCCACGGCAGCGCCGTTGGCATCGGTCAGGATCTCCGTTGCGGTGGTGTCCAGCATCATCTTGACGCCGGCCTTCTCGCAGTTCTCCTGCAGCAGGGGGATCATGTAGGAGCCGACGGAAACGGTCTTGCCCTCTGCGTTCACAGGGCGATGGATGCGCTTGACGGATGCACCGCCGAAGCTGGAGACGTTGTGCAGGGTGATGCCGTGCTCGTCCAGCCAGTCGATGGCGTCAGCGGAGTTTGCGCACAGGGTCTCGACCAGCTCGGGGTCGTTGATGCCCTTGCCGCCGATCATGGTATCCAGCTCCATCAGCTCGACAGAGTCGAAGTAGCCGGTGGGGTTGGCCTGATAGGCAGCCCACTGCTCGGAGACGGTCTTTGCCAGAGCGGTGATGGTCTCGTTGTCGGCGTACTTCTCGGCAGCAGTCTTCAGGGTCTTCTCGACGCCGGCAGACTCGCCGAACTCGTTCTCATCCTGATAGACGGTCTTGCCGGCGTTCATGCCGCCGGTAGCGCGGACGGAGTTGCCGCCCACCATGGACTGGCTCTCGAGGATGACGACGCTCTTGCCCTCAGCGGCAGCGGTGATGGCAGCAGTCATGCCTGCGCCGCCTGCGCCGACGACGACGACATCTGCGTCAACGGTGGAGTCCTCGGCGGTAGCGTCCTTCTCCACAGCGGTCTTGTAGTCATCGGGGTTCAGGCCGGCAGCGGTCAGGGCAGCTGCAGCAGCCTCCTTGATGGCGGTAGAGGTGATGGTAGCGCCGGACACGCCGTCCACGGCGATGCTGCCGCTCTCGGCGATCTCGCCGGGCATCTTGGCGATGGCCTGAGAGCCGACGCCCTCAGTCTCGTCCTTGCCCTCGGCGGTGCAGCCGGTGATGGCGCCGTCGGTCAGGGTCAGGGTGACGGAAACGTCGCCGCCGAAGCCCTTGGCAGTGCCGGTGAAGTCACCGGACACACCTGCGTCAGAACTGGTAGAGGCAGACTTTGCACCGCAGCCGTAGCCAAACAGGCTGACCGCGATGATTGCTGCCATAGCCAGTGCAGACACGCTCTTCTTGATCTGAGCTTTTTTCATGTTTTTCCTTCCTTGATTGCTTCGTGGTTTGTGGTTGCGAACATCTATCAGCATAAAAAGGGAGCCGCTCTTTTACAAGCGGCCCCCTCTGCCGAACTTGGGAAAAGGATTTAGGCGTTGGCCTGTGCAGCAGCAACAGCGCAGGCGACAGTAGCGCCGACCATCGGGTTGTTGCCCATGCCGATGAGGCCCATCATCTCGACGTGTGCAGGCACAGAAGAGGAACCTGCAAACTGAGCATCGCCGTGGACGCGGCCCAGAGAGTCGGTCAGGCCGTAGCTGGCGGGGCCGGCTGCGACGTTATCGGGGTGCAGGGTACGGCCCGTGCCGCCGCCGGAAGCGACGGAGAAGTACTTCTTGCCGTTCTCGATGGCCCACTTCTTATAGGTGCCGGCGACCAGGTGCTGGAAGCGGACGGGGTTGGTGGAGTTGCCGGTGATGGAGCACTGGACGTCCTCCTTCTTCATGATGGCAACGCCCTCCATGACGTCGTTGGCGCCGTAGCACTTGACAGCTGCGCGCTCGCCCTCGGAGAAGGGGATCTCCTTGACGACGGTCAGGGTCTGAGTGGGGATGTCGTACTCGGTCTGCACATAGGTGAAGCCGTTGATACGGGAGATGATGTAAGCGGCGTCCTTGCCCAGGCCGTTCAGGATGACGCGCAGGGGGGTCTTGCGGACCTTGTTTGCGGTGCGGGCGATGCCGATGGCACCCTCAGCAGCGGCGAAGGACTCGTGGCCTGCCAGGAAAGCGAAGCAGGTGGTGTCCTCGCTCAGCAGACGAGCGCCCAGATTGCCATGGCCCAGACCGACCTGACGCTGCTCAGCGACAGAACCGGGGATGGTGAAAGCTTCCAGACCTTCGCCGATGGCGGCTGCGCACTCGGCAGCATCGGTCAGGCCGCGCTTGACGGCGATGGCGGTACCCAGGGTGTAAGCCCAGACAGCGTTATCAAAGCAGATGGGCTGCACACCGCGGACGATCTTGTCGCAGTCGATGCCCTTAGCGAGGAGCATCTCGTTGCAGGCGTCCAGAGATTCGAGGCCGTTGGCCTTCAGGCATGCCTCGATCTTCGGCATGCGGCGATCCATAGATTCAAAAGTTGCCATGAGTTGTTCCTCCTCTCTTATTCCTCACGCGGGTCGATGTACTTGACAGCGCCTGCTTCCTTGCTGAAGCGGCCGTAAGTACCCACGTTCTTCTCGTAAGCCTCGTTGGGGGTCTTGCCGTGACGGATGTCCTCCATCATCTTGCCCAGCTTGACGAACTGATAGCCGATGACCTCGCCGTTGGCATCCACAGCCAGCTTGTTGATGTAGCCCTCGGTCAGCTCCAGATAACGGACGCCCTTCTCCTTGGTGGAGAAGATGGTGCCGGTCATGGAGCGCAGGCCCTTGCCCAGGTCATCCAGACCTGCGCCGATGGGCAGACCGTCCTCAGAGAAAGCGGTCTGGCTGCGGCCGTAGACGATCTGCAGGAACAGCTCGCGCATCGCCACGTTGATGGCGTCGCAGACGAGGTCGGTGTTCAGAGCTTCCAGAATGGTCTTGCCGGGCAGGATCTCGCCTGCCATAGCAGCAGAGTGGGTCATACCGGAGCAGCCGATGGTCTCCACCAGAGCCTCCTCGATGACGCCGTTCTTGATGTTCAGAGACAGCTTGCAGGTACCCTGCTGAGGTGCGCACCAGCCCACACCATGGGTGTAGCCGCTGATGTCCTTGATCTCATAGGCCTTGACCCATGCGCCCTCTTCGGGGATGGGGGCCGGACCATGCTTAGGACCTTTGGTGATCGGGCACATATTCTGTACTTGCTGCGAATAGGTCATAATCATACTCTCCTTTTGACAAATTGATGCCGTGCGGCAGAAGCTTTTCTCCCCTGCCGCCTTGCATTGACCGGGCCGTGCCGCTCTCTTTTCAGCGCTTCTCCCGGTACTACCACGCACAATTTTATTATAGAGGACGTTGGCCCAATTTGCAAGTCATTTCTGACAAATTTTTCGCAATCTTTTTTCCATTTTCGTTTTTCTGCGCAGGAGCGCAACTTCTCAATTCGGTTTTTTCTGCGGCTCCCGCCGCACCGGCGTGACGGCCCAGATGCAGGCGAAGCCCGCCGCTGCACCCGCGATGGCGAGGATGTGCCGCCCCTGCTCGAATCCCCAGAGATCAGCGATGCAGGGGAACAAAAGGCTTCCCACGCTCTGCCCCAGCGCCAGAAAGCCGTAGTTCACCCCGGCGTGGGGCAGGCCGAACAGATCGGTGGAGAGGGCGGGCAGCACCGCCGCCAGCGCCGAGTAGCAGAACGTCAGCCCCGCATACACCGCCACAACGGCCCACCCCCGGGCAAACAGGAACACCGCCGAAAGCCCCAGCGACACGCCGAAGAGGATGAGGTCGGTGGGGCGGCGGCCGATCTTGTCGCTGAGCAGGGGCATCAGCAGCCGCCCGGCCGCACTGCCCACGCTGCCCAGCACCACGGCCCAGAGGGCGGCGCTCTCGTCCAGCCCCCGCTCCATCCCAAGCTTCAGGATGATGGGGCTGAACAGCAGCACCGCCGGGGTGGAAAAGCAGACCGCTCCGGCGCAGAGCCAGTACTGCCGCGTGCCAAGCATCTGCCGGGGCGAGAGGTCGAGGGGCGGCGCGGCCTTAGCCTTTCCCTGCCGGCTGGGCTGAGGCTTTTCGGGCGGCGGGTCGGTCAGCAATGCACTGCCCGCGAGGCAGACCGGCAGGGTCAGCGCACCCAGCGCCCAGAACGCGCCCCGGATGCCCTGCACCGGCCCGAAGCCCCGCAGGGCCGTGCGGACAAAGACGGTCAGGAACGCTCCGCTCAACCCCACTGCGCCCCCGATGACGCCGGTGGCAAGGCCCTTCCGGCCCTTGTACCACTTCTGGGCGCAGGACTGGATGGACGGATAGAGGAAGGCCGTGCCGAGCCCCGCCGGGATGCTGAACACCCCGAAAAAAGCACTCCCCTTCTCTGCCGGGAGAGCCGCCGCCGCGAAGAATCCGCCGCAGAGCAGGCCCGTCCCCCACAAAGCCGCAAAGCGTGGCCCCTGCTTATCCTGCAGAAAGCCGCCGATGACGCACCCGATGCCGAAAAATGCGATGAGCACCCCGAAGGCATAGCCTGCCCCCTGCTCGCTGAGGCCGTATTCCTCCATGACGGGTCTTTGAAACACGCCCCACGCAGCGGGCAGGCCTGTCAATACCTGGATGGCCGCGCCCGCCGCCAGGATGGCCCAGGGTCTTGTTTTCTGCATTTCGTGCATCACCTCAGAGAATAGTGTGTCCTTTTCGATTGACAAAAAGACAGTATCCTTTATAATTAGAAGAGTATTATAAAAATCATCTCTCCTGTTGCGCTGTCGTGTACCCTGACCCCAGGGCACTTCCGTTTCCGGTTCAAGTGAGCTTGTGCGTCCCGCACAGGCCTTGCCGACACGCCAGTGGCTCCCCCTCTGGGGGAGCTGTCGCGTCAGCGACTGAGAGGGCTATACAGAAAGAGGACTCTATTATGAAAACTCAGGCCTTAAAAGGTATGCGCGACCTTCTGCCCAACGAGCAGACCCTGCGCGACTACATTCAGGGCAAAATTCTCGAGACTTACCGCGCATCCGGCTTCGAGCGCATCTCCACCCCCATGCTGGAGGATATGGAGAACCTCGACAAGTCCGACGGCGGCGACAACCTGAACCTCATCTTCAAAGTGCTCAAGCGCGGCGACAAGCTCACCGCCGCCCTGAACTCCGGCGACCCGAAAGAGCTCTCCGACATGGGCCTGCGCTATGACCTGACCCTGCCCCTGAGCCGCTTCTACGCCGCCAACAAGGACAAGCTCCCCCACCCCTTCAAGGTCATCCAGACCGACCGCGTCTTCCGCGCCGAGCGCCCCCAGAAGGGCCGTCTGCGCGAGTTCGTCCAGTGCGACATCGACATTCTGGGCGACGAGAGCCCCAACGCCGAGGTCGAGCTCATCGACGTGACCACCCGCGCCCTGCTGGGCATCGGCTTCGACGGCTTCACCGTCAACATCAACGACCGCCGCATCCTCCGCGGGATGTTGGAGAGCATGGGCTTTGCCTCCGACACGCTGGATTCCGTCTGCATCACCTTCGACAAGATGGATAAGATCGGTGCCGACGGCGTGAAGGCCGAGCTTCTCGAGAAGCAGCTGCCCGAGAGCGCGGTCAACGCACTGGCCGACTTCATCGCCGCCGGCGAGGTGACGCTGGACGCTGTGGCCGCCCGCTGCGCAGACCCCGCCATCGCCGACGACCTCAAGTACGTCCTCGCTGCCGCCAACGCCATGGCCACCGGCCGCTATCAGGTGGCCTACTGCCCCAGCCTCGTGCGCGGTCAGGGCTACTACACCGGCATGGTGTTTGAGATCACCTGCCCGCAGTTCAGCGGCGCAGTCGCCGGCGGCGGCCGCTATGACAACATGGTGGGCAAGTTCCTCGGCACTCAGGTGCCGGCAGTCGGCTTCTCTATCGGCTTCGAGCGCGTCTGCGGCATCCTGCTGGAGCAGGGCTATCAGATCCCCGGCGCAAAGCAGAAGATCGCACTGCTCTACGGCAAGGACGCCGACTTCACCGCCGTCCTGAGCAGGGCCGCTGCCTTGCGCGATACCTACAACGTCACCGTCCTGCCTCAGGGCAAGAAGCTCGGCAAGCAGCTGGGCCAGCTGGAAGCAGCAGGCTTTGCCGGTGCTGCCTTCATGGACAAGGACGAGGTAAAGGTCTTTGCCGCTCAGTAAGGGCTGAACAAATCAAAAGCACTGCACTCCCCAAAAGTGGGCGGGTGCAGTGCTTTTTTGCGTTTATGGCTGCCGGGTCAGCCGGTTTTTTTGGCGTTGGGGTACACCCGCTCCATCCGGGCGTTATCAAAGTGCTCGTCGAGGAAGACGTCCAGCTGGTTCGCCGGGGCGATGCCGCTGGTGCGGGCGTCGTACCGGGCCAGCGCCAGTGCCGAAAGCCCCATGTTCACGGCCATGAACACCGTCAGCACCACGGTCATCCAGGGCAGGATGTGCTTTTTCAGGTTTGCCATCAGCTTTGCGACGAGGGGGTAGCCGTACCGGATCCAGACCACCGCCGCGATGCCCCAGAAGAAGCAGTAGAGCAGGTTGACACGGCCTCCCAGATTGAACTTGAAGCCGCTGTAGTCCCAGAAGATGACGCCGAACAGCAGCTCACCCACGGCGCTGCAGATATACTCATACGCGCCGCCCATCACGAAGCCGAACAGGAAGATGGAGCGGTCGCTCCGCTCCTCGCTGCCCCGCAGCAGGACCGCCGCCATGACCAGTGCCAGACCCCACACCACGCTGAAGGGTCCCCACACGAGGCTCGAGCGGCTCATCCAGACGCCCGCCGTCACCCGGCAGAACAGCGTCTCCACCACGTCGCCGAGGAAAGCCCCGATGACGAAGAGCCAGACGAGGTCGCCGAAACTCAGGGCCTTTTCTTTCTGAGCAGCCGGCTCGGGCTGGACGATGGTCGGGTAAGCCCGCTGGATACGCTTTTCCACATGGGCGATGAGCCGCTGACGCAGCTTGTCCGAGTGCTTTTCCAGCTCGAGGTTGAGCTGTTCCAGCCTCGGATGGCTGGCGGCGTATCGGTTGACGGCCAGCGCTGCGCCCAGCTGGTCGAGGACGGCCAGCGTCATCGCCGCCCAGACGCCGATATGCAGCAGCCAGCCCGGAAGGATCGCGCAGAGCCGCAGCAGCAGGACGTTGCCCCACAGCACGCTTGCCATGCCCAGCAGGCCCCAGAGCACCGAGTACTGCAGGCAGACGTAGCCGTCCAGATTGAACTTTTTATCCGAGTAGTCCCACCAGCGGCGGCGGTGCATCCTCTCGAGCAGCTTGGCCGTCACCCACTCCACCACGGTGGCGTTGGCCGCACAGCCGAGGAAGAGGGCCACCGGCGTCGAGCGCAGGTCGGCAAAGCCCACCGCCATCAGCACAGCCGCCGTGCCGTAGACGAAGCAGAACGGGCCGGACGCCACGCCGCGGTTGACGAAAGCGCGGCCCTTGATGGTCGCCACCACCGTCTCGGCTACCCAGCCGAGGAACGAGTAGACCAGATAGAGGACGCAGAGGGTATAAAAATTCAGCTCCATTGCCTGTTTCCTTTCCCATATAAACGGTTATAGGGCTATTGTATGCAGTTTTGGCCGCGTCAACGCTGACGGAGAGGTCGGACTACAGAGAACTTTCTCTGAGACCCGCGCGTTATCTGATAAAGTTCCAAAATAGCATCGGCACAACGTCCAAAATCAAACTTTATCAAGGTGATAAACTTCGGGTGAGCTGATAAAGTTCGAACTTTATCAATAGGGGGAACTTTATCAAGTTGATAAAGTTCATTTTACAACGTAAGTATGTCTTTAATTTGAAACTTTATCACATGATCTACCTCAGTAGAGCGCGTTATTTCATCAGCCCCATCGTCCATGCCCGGACCAGCAGGCCCAGCAGGACGACGGCCAGCAGCACCACGGTGAGAGCGCGGCTCTGGGTGCGCTGACGCTTCCTGCGGCGGGCCGTGGTCTGCATATTCTGGCGGCTGCGGCTGTTCCGGCCAGAGGTATTCCGGCTGCGGCTGGATGTCCCCCGGCCCGAAGCGGCACGATTCCCGCCGCTCTGGCGCTTGCGGGATGTGCTGCCGCTTTTCTGGGACTTCTGGCGGCGGGGCGCTTCGTCCTCAGCCTTCTTCTGAGGCTCGATGGTCTCCGACGCGCCGCAGCGGGACAGAAAGTCCTCCGCCATCCGGTAATACTTCTCGAGGTCGCCGGTGGTCAGGGCCGTTCCCTCATAGCCCGCTTCCAGCTCCTCCACGGCCTCGTTGAACCGGATCGCCGCCTGTGCGGCTGCGGTCCTGTCGGAGGCGTGGGCGGCCTCGTTGCGGGCCATCCGCACCGCGTTGCAGGCGCGGCGGGCCGCTGCCGGGTGGGACGTATTGCCCAGCAGGTCGAGGGGCCGGGCAGCGTCCTTTTCCGGGTCCAGCAGGATGCGCATACAGAGGGTGGTATCCAGCTGCTGCCAGCCGGTGCGGCCATTCAGCTCCGGCAGGCGCTCGTAGTAGTCGGGGCTCTCCTTCTGGCGCTGGGCCAGATGCTTCAGCAGGGCGTCCACACTGTGAGCGCCGGGCTTTTCCTCCCAGTGCCAGCGCAGCAGCTTCCGGCTGATGTCGTCGCAGGCCGCTTTGATCTCGAACGCGGCCTGCAGATATTCTTCTGACATAACAATTCTCCTAGTTTTCAACTCTCTCGACAAGCAGCCCCTCGGTCAAGGCGATACTATCGCTGCGCCCAAGCCTCCCAGCGAACATCCTTGCCCTCTCAGGCGCTCCGCGCCAGCTCTCCCAAAGGGAGAGCCTTTTCGCAAGCAAAACAGCGGAGGAAGCCTCTGCCTCCTCCGCCGTACATCCTATTTTACATCATGAACTGAGAATACACGAAGCCGCACAGGGCGATGCCCGCACACACGATGGCGGTGATGGGCGGCACCCAGCGGATAAGCGTCTCAGCGATGCTGTCGCGGGGGTCTTCCTCTTCGCAGTCGTCCTCCTCGTCCAGCGGCTTTGCCTGCAGGCGGGACGGCGCGGCGGCGGGAGTCGAGGGTACCACACGGGTGCCGTACTTCTCCACCTCCTCGTCCGGCGCAAAGGACTTGGCCGGGCGCACCGGCTCCGGCTGGCGGGGCAGAACGCGGGTCGCCTCCTGCTCCGGGGCGCGGGACACCACGCGGGTCGCGTCCATCTCAGCGGCAGGCGCATAGCCGGGCGCAGGCTCCGCCGCCCGGGGCGGGATGATACGGGTGGCTTCCTCCTGCGCTGCACCCACGATGCGGGTGGGCTCCTCAGCAGGCGCGGCGGGGCGTACCGGCTGGGCCGCAGGCTCCGGCTCGGGCTGGCGCACCGGGGCTTCCGGCTGCAGCAGGGTGTTCAGCGCGTTCTGCAAAAGGATGCGGTCGCTGCCGCACTCGGAGCAGTAGACGGTGTCCTCTTCCTTCGGGTGGAAGGCACCGCAGGCGCAGTACCAGCCGTTCTCGAAGACCTGGGGCATGAACTTCATGCCGGTGCGGTTCATCCGGGCTTCGAGGGCCTTCTGCATCTCGACGCTCAGGCGGCGGGGGGCCGGCAGGCGCACCCGCTTGATGCTCTCGAGGTGGACGACCTTCCTGCCGCTGTAGACATTGCGCAGGGTGACATCCACGCTGGTGATGGCCTTCTGGGTGACAAAGACGGCATCGTCCATGCCGAAGCTCTCGCCGGGCTTTGCGGTAAGGTCACGGTACTCGAACTCGTCCTCACAGAGGATGACGCCGTCCACGCCCTTGCACTTGAAGTGGATCTCCAGTGCCGTCAGGGTCACACGGGAAATGTTCTTAAAGGTCAGACAGACCGCGTGTTCGCCGCTGACTTCGCCCTTGAGCAGCTCCACGCAGACAAACTGCACCGGGCTGCCCGGGGTGTAATAGTTGGCCCGTGTCCGCGCGACCGGTTCAAAATTTTCCTCCACAACACTCTCCCCTTTCTCTTGGTTTACTGGTTGGCTTCGCCTTCATCCGGCGTTTCGGGGGCCGGGGCTTCCTGCGGGGCGGCATCCACTGCCTCAGCAGGTTCGGCAGGCTCCGCAGCCTCTGCGGTCTCGGCCTGTTCCACAGGCTGGACAGCGGGCTGAGCCTCGGCGGGCTTTGCGTCGGGGTCCTCACGCTGGGGCAGGGTCTCGCCTGCCATCACGGCGTTGAACTCCTTCTCGTTCAGCTTCTCGCGCTCCATCAGGGCCTGTGCCAGCGCATGGAGCTGGTCGATATGCTCCGTCAGGGTGCGGCGGCAGGTCTCGTAGGCCTCGTCGATGATGTCCCGCATCTCGCTGTCGATCTCGGCAGCGGTGGTCTCGCTGTAGCCCTTGCCCTGACCGAGGTCGCGGCCCAGGAAGGTCTCCTCCTGAGAGGTGCCGTAGACCACAGGGCCAAGGCGCTCGGAGAAGCCGTACTTGGTGATCATCTGGCGGGCGATGTTCGTCGCCTGCTGCAGGTCGTTGGACGCACCGGTGGAGATGTCGTCCAGGATAAGCTGCTCGGCTACGCGGCCGCCCAGACTGGACACGATGTCCTCGAACATCTCGCCCTTGGTGACGTAGCTGCGGTCTTTCTCGGGCAGATACATGGTGTAGCCGCCGGCCTGACCGCGGGGGATGATGGTGATCTCATGCACACGGGGGTGGTGCTTGCAATAGAAGCCCGCCACAGCGTGGCCCGCCTCGTGGTAGGCGGTGAGCTTTTTCTCTTCGGGGGTGACGACCCGGCTCTTCTTCTCGGGGCCGGCCATGACCTTCATGGAAGCCTCTTCGATGTCCTCCATCGTAATGGCCTTGCGGCTGCGGCGGGCAGCCAGCAGAGCGGCCTCGTTGACGAGGTTCTCGAGGTCAGCGCCCGCAAAGCCTGCGGTGCGCTGTGCGATGACCTTGAGGGAGACATCCGGGGCGAGGGGCTTGTTCTTGGTGTGGACTTTCAGGATCTCCTCGCGGCCCTTGACGTCGGGCAGGCCGACGTAGACCTGACGGTCGAAGCGGCCCGGGCGGAGCAGGGCCTTATCGAGGATGTCGGCACGGTTGGTGGCCGCCATGACGATGACGCCGTCGTTGGCCTCGAAGCCGTCCATCTCGACCAGCAGCTGGTTCAGGGTCTGCTCGCGCTCGTCGTGACCGCCGCCGAGACCGGCACCGCGCTGACGGCCCACAGCATCGATCTCATCAATGAAGATGATACAGGGCATGGTCTTTTTTGCCTTGTCGAAGAGGTCGCGCACACGGGATGCGCCGACGCCGACGTACATCTCGACGAAGTCAGAGCCGGAGATGGAGTAGAACGGCACGCCGGCCTCACCGGCGCAGGCGCGGGCCAGCAGGGTCTTGCCGGTACCCGGAGGGCCGACGAGCAGCACGCCGTGAGGGATGCGTGCGCCCAGAGAGTTGAACTTGTCGGGGCTCTTGAGGAACTCCACGACCTCTTTCAGCTCTTCCTTCTCTTCGTCTTCACCGGCCACATCGGCAAAGGTGGCGGTCTTCTTGTTCTCGTGCTCGTCCTTGACCTTGGCTTTGCCGACATTCATGATGCCGCCGCCACCGCCGACGCCGCCCCGCATCATCGAGAACAGCAAAAAGCCGGTGCAGCCCAGCATCCCCAGATAGAAGATGATCTCCATCCAGGGGATGGTCTCCTTGAGGGAGGTGTAGTCGTAGGTCATGGGCGCGTCGGGATTCGCCGCGTCGTAGGACTCGATATACTTATCCACGTTCTCGATGAAAACGTAGGCGTAAGGCAGCTTGTAACGGACGGTGACGGTGCCGTCGTCCTCCTGCACTGCGCCGGTGGACTCCGACGAGGAGGAGAACATCCCGCTCAGCAGACCGCCGGTAGACTGCACCGTGCTCTGGGTGGAGGAGACGTCCGGCAGGGGCAGGTCGCCTTCCTTCAGGTTCAGGGTGATGACGCTGGTGTTGCGGTCCAGCGTGAAGGACGTGACCTGATTGTGCTCAAAGTAATGGACGACGGTGGAGTAGCTCATGGTCGAGCCGCTGGTGCTGCCCGACCCGCTGCCCATCACCGACCAGACCATCAGCACGGCGGCCAGCGCCAGTGCGAGGATGAGCGGATTGATACGAGGTCTCTTAGGTTGCAAAAGGATCAACTCCAGTTCTGGTTTTATTTCTTACTTTTCGTAGACGCTGGGTTTGAGTACGCCGATGTAGGGCAGGTTGCGGTACTTCTCGTCGTAATCGAGGCCATAGCCCACCACGAACTCGTCCGGCACTGCGAAGCCCTCGTAGTCCGGGGCGATGTCGGCCTTGCGGCGGCTGGGCTTGTCGAGGATGGTGCAGATCTTCACCGAGTTCGGGTTGCGCATCTTGAGCATCGGCACGAGGTTCGACAGGGTGATGCCGGTGTCGAGGATGTCCTCCACGATGAGCACGTCCTTGCCGGAGAGGTCGCCGTCCAGGTCCTTGATGATCTTGACGAGGCCGGTGCTGGTGGTGTTGCCGCCGCCGTAGCTGGACACCACCATGAAGTCGATGCTGCACGGGATGCTCACAGCGCGCATCAGGTCGGCCATAAAGACCACCGAGCCCTTGAGGATGGAGACGAGGACGAGGTTTCTGCCCTCATAGTCTTTGCTGATCTGAGCGCCCAGCTCAGCCACTTTCGCTTTCAGCTCCTCTTCCGAAACGAGGACCTTCAAAATATCGTCATGCATGCTCATGATTCGATTCCTCCAAAATTTTCTAGTTCCACCTGCAACAGCTGCCCGGTGTCCGGCCCGGGGGCCAGCCCATCGGCAAAGCCCTCTCCGCAGACCCACAGCACCTGTCTGCCTGCCGCCAGCAGCGGCAGCGTGTCCCGTTCCCGGGGCGGGATGCCCGCCTCGTTCATCCATTTGCGCAGCTCCCGGTCTACCCCCCGCCCGGCCGGACGGAAGCGGTCGCCGGGCTGACGGCAGCGCAGCCGCAGAACAGGACATATCGAGTTTATTTTAGCATAATCTGCCTGATTTTTTAAGTCTTTTTTATGAACACCCTGTGTTTTTTCTTCAAAACAGGCCGAAACCACCCGGATATGCAGCGTTCTGCCGCCGGGCAGCGGATAATCGCCGCCCTCCGGCAGGGATACTTCAAATTTCGGACCGTCCGCTTTTTCGCCCTGCCGGCGGGTGTTTTTATCGGCTTCCTCCCGCCAGAGCACGCCGTCCCGGGCGCAGAAGCGGACGGCGTCGGTGAGCTGCACCGCGCCGCTGCCCTTTTCCACAAGGTCGGCCAGCAGGCGGATATATTTTTCCTCCGCGTCCCGCACCGGCTCCACAAGGCTGTGGAGGGCCGCGTCGAGGATGAGCGGGTCGGCCTGCCGCAAAGGCTCTGACATCCACACGGGCTGGCCGCTGCGCAGGGCGTATCCCGCCCCGCCGGGCAGGCTTTTTGCGTCCGCTGCCCGGGCCGAAGCCAGCAGCGCATCCGCCTGCCGGGCGAAATATTCGTCCGCCTTGGCGGCTTTCTCACAGAAGCGGGCCAGATTGCGCTCGGCGGCGCTGTTGACCCCGCAGAGGGCGGGCAGTGCGCCGTGGCGCAGACGGTTGCGGGCGTAGTCGTCGGCGTCGTTGGTCTCGTCGGTGACCCAGCGTTCACCGCAGGCGCGGCAGACGGCCTCGGTGTCGGCCCTCGTCAGGCAGAGCAGAGGCCGCAGATAGCCCGGGCGGCTGGGCCGGATGCCCGCCGCGCCGTGGAGGCCGGTGCCTCTGGCCAGCCGGAACAGCAGCGTCTCGGCCTGGTCACTCCCAGTATGGGCAGTTGCGACGGCATCTATCCCGTCGGCCAGCACCCGCTCAAAGCAGGCATACCGCAGGCGGCGCGCCCAGTCCTCCCCCGCCCGGGGCTTTCCTGCCTCGGCTTCCAGCTCAGCGGCATGGAACACCCGCAGCGGCAGGCCCAGCCGGGCGCAGACCTCCCGGACGAAGGCTTCGTCCCGGTCCGCCGTCTCCCCCCGCAGGCCGTGGTTGACGTGGCAGACCGTGAGGGCGATGCCTTTTTCCTCGGCCAGCGGGCGGATGAGGCAGAGCAGGGCCATGCTGTCGGCCCCGCCCGAAACAGCCAGCGCGAGATGCTTTTTGCCGTCCAGCAGCTTTTCCCGGGCGCAGAAGCCGCGCACCGTCTGTAAGATCTCTTCGTAGTTCATCAGCGTTTGAAGTCCACATCCATAAAGCGGGTGTGGGCGCCGTCCCAGCCCAGCGGCACCGTGCTGGTCTCGCCGTGACGGTTCTTTGCCACGATGCACTCGGCGGTGTCGGCGTCCACCTCCGCGCCGTCGGGGTTCTGGCTGGCGTAGTAGGAGTCGCGGTACAGGAAGAGGACGCAGTCGGCGTCCTGCTCGATGGAGCCGGAGTCACGCAGGTCGGACAGCTGGGGGCGGTGGCTGGAGTTGTTGCCCTGCTTTTCCACCGCACGGGACAGCTGGCTCAGAGCGATGATGGGCACATTCATCTCTTTGGCCATAATTTTGAGGTTTCGGGTGATGGAGCTGATCTCCTGCACGCGGTTCTCGCTGCGCTGGCCGCTGGTCATCAGCTGCAGATAGTCGATGACGATGAGGCCCACGTTGGGGCGGGCGGGGTCCTGATTGACCCGGCGGATCTTCGCCTTCATCTCGGTGATGGTGATGCCCGAGGTGTCGTCCATATAGATCGGTGCGTCGTGCAGTTTTTCGGTGGCGAGGGCCAGATACTCCCAGTCCTCGGCCCGGAGCGCACCGGTGCGGAACGCCTGACTGTCGATGCCCGCTTCAGCGGAGAGGATGCGGTTGGTCAGCTGCTCCTTCGTCATTTCGAGGCTGAAGATGGCCACCGGCACCTTCTGCTGCATGGCCACGCGGGTAGCGATGTTCAGCGCGAAACTGGTCTTGCCCATACCGGGGCGGGCAGCGAGGATGATGAGGTCGCCGCGGCCAAGGCCGGTGAGGACGGTGTCCAGCAGCCGGAAGCCGGTGGGGATGCCCTTGTACTTGTCGGCGTCGGGGCCGCTGATCTTTTGCAGATTTGTCAGCGTCTCCACCATGCTGGAAGAAAGGGGCGTCAGGGCGCTGGAATCGCGGCCGGAGCGGATCTCATAGATGCGCTGCTCGGCGTTTTCCAGCAGCAGGTCGGCGTCGGGCTCGTCGCCCGCGTCCTGCAAAATGTCCTTTGCGACCCCCATCAGCTGGCGCACCAGATACTTTTCCTGCACGATCTGCGCATACGCCTTGACGTTGGAGATGCTGGGGACCGTCTCGGCGAGGCCGGTCAGGTAGACTTTCGCCTCGTCGGCGCTGGGGAACACGCCGTCCGAGATGACGGCGTCCAGCAGGGTGACGAAGTCGATGGTCTGGTCGCTGGTAAAGAGGCGGAGCATCTCGGAGTAGATCTGAGCGTTCTGCCGGGTGTAGAACATCTCGGGACGGATGATCTCGACGAGGTCGGTCAGGGTCTCGGGTTTCAGCAGCACCGCGCCCAGCACGCTCTGCTCGGCCTGCATATTGTAGGGCAGGTTGATGCCCACGCTCTCGAGGTTGAGTTCGTTATAATGTCGTTCGTTCGGCATGGTCGTTATCCTTCTGCTTTATTTATATAAATGCCGTAAAGCCAAAAAGCGCCCCCTGCCGAGAGGGGGCGCAGATAGCGGTCAAATCAGGCCTGCTCCACTTCTACCTGGACCTTGAAGGAAGCCACGACACCGACATGGAGGCGGACTTTGCCGTTAAAGACGCCCGCATCCTTGATGTCCTTGGTCTCCAGCTCGATCTTCTTCTTGTCGATGGGAGAACCGGCCAGCTGGGCCAGAGCCTCAGCGACTTCCTTGCCGGTGACCTTGCCGTGCAGACGGCCGGAGGCACCGCCCTTGGCCTTGATGACCACGGTCTTGCCCTCGAGCTTCGCGGCCACAGCCTGAGCGGCGGCCACGTTCTCAGCCTCGTGGAAGTCGGCAGCGGCCTCCTTGCCCCGGGCGATATTCACCGCGCTGGCGTCGGCCACAGCGGCCAGCTTGCGCGGGAACAGAAAGTTGCGGGCGTAGCCGTCGGAGACCTCGTGGATCTCGTCCTTCTTGCCGATGCCCTTGACGTCCTGCTTCAGAATCACTTTCATGATAGTATCCCTCACTTCTCACCGGAAAACCGGTGGATTTCTATGGTTAGTATACAGCAATCGGGCTGTTACGTCAACGCTCAGGAACGAAACCTCTCCGTCACGCCTAACGGCGTGCCACCTCCCCTATCGAGGGGAGGCTTTGGCATTTCGGAAAGCTTTCCCTCTTCGCCAGAGGCTCCCCTCGGTAGGGGAGCTGTCTGCGAAGCAGACTGAGAGGTTTTCCCCTCTTACGCCAGCTCCCTGCCCACGACGTCCAGCGCCGCCTCGATGACCTTATCCATGTCGTAGTACTTGTACTCGCCCAGACGTCCGCCGAAGATGACCCCCGGCTCGGCGTCGGCCAGCTTCTTGTACTCGGCGTAGAGCGCGCCGTTCTTCTCGTCGTTCACCGGGTAGTAGGGCTCATCGCCGGGCTTCCACTCGGCGCTGTACTCGCGGCTGATGACGGTCTTGGGCTGGGTGCCGAACTCAAAGTGCTTGTGCTCGATGATGCGGGTGTAGGGCGTCTCGGCATCGGTGTAGTTGACGACGGCGTTGCCCTGATAGTTGTCGGTGTCCAGCGTCTCTGTCTCAAAGCGGACGCTGCGGTACTGCAATGCGCCCAGCTTGTAGCCGAAGTAGGCGTCCACCGGGCCGGTGTAGACGACCCTGTCGGCCAGCTTGTCCAGCTCTGCCTTCCCGGCCAGATAGTCCACGCCCAGGCGCACTTCCACGCCGTCCAGCATCTTCTCCACCATGGCGGTGTAGCCGCCGCCCGGGATGCCCTGATACAGGGCGTTGAAGTAGTTGTCGTCGTAGGTAAAGCGGACGGGCAGGCGCTTGATGATGAAAGCGGGCAGCTCGGTGCAGGGGCGGCCCCACTGCTTGCCGGTGTAGCCCTTGATGAGCTTTTCGTAGATGTCGGTGCCGACCAGGCTGATGGCCTGCTCCTCGAGGTTCTTCGGCTCCGTGATGCCGGCCTCGGCACGCTGCTGCTCGATCTTCGCCTTCGCCTCGGCGGGGGTCACGACGCCCCACATCTTGTTGAAGGTGTTCATATTGAAGGGCAGGTTGTAGATCTCGCCGTGATAGTTGGCGACAGGGCTGTTGGTGTAGCGGTTGAACTCCGCGAACTGGTTCACATACTGCCACACAGCCTTGTTGTTGGTATGGAAGATGTGGGCGCCGTAGCGGTGGACGTTGATGCCCTCCACCTCTTCGGTGTAGATGTTGCCTGCGATATGACCGCGCTTGTCGATGACGAGGCAGCGCTTGCCGGCCTTCTTGGCCTCATGGGCAAATACCGCGCCGTACAGGCCAGCGCCAACGATAAGATAATCGTACTGTTTCATTACTGTTTATCCTTTTTCTTCTGTTCGGATCCCGACTCGAGGCCGCTCTTTTTCTGGGCCTCCCGGTACTGGTCGATGGCCGTCTGGATGCGGCTGCGGGCCGCCTCCGGGGTGATATGCTTGAGCTGGGCCGCCGCCATGGTCTGATGACCGCCGCCGCCCAGAGACTCCATGATGACCTGCACATTCACCGCGCCGAGGCTGCGGGCCGAGATGTTGACGCCACCGCCCACCTGCACGGCCACGAAGCTGGCCTCCACGTTCTGGATGGTCAGCAGGTCGTTGGCCGCCTGAGCGATGGCCACCCGGGCCTCGGGGGCCACCTCGCCGCTGACGGTGATGGCGCAGCCCCGGTACATCTGAGCTTCCGATACCAGCATGGCCTTGGTGGTGTACTCCACCATGCTCACGTCAAAGAGCTGACGCACGTGCTCCGTCTCCGCGCCGTAGCGGCGGAGGGCCGCAGCGGCCTCGAAGGTGCGCACGCCGGTGTGGAGGGTGAAGTCGCGGGTGTCCAGCATGATGCCGGAGAGCAGTCCCTCGGCCTCGATGCGGTTGGGCTTGTCGTCCCGGTCGCCCACATACTGCAAGAACTCCGTGACCAGCTCACTGGCCGAGGATGCATAGGGCTCGTGGCAGACGAGGTCAGCCTTCTCGATGAAGCCGACGCCCTTGCGGTGGTGGTCGATGACGGCCACCTTGCCGCATTTTTCCAGTATCTCGCGGCTCTCCACCAGACCCAGCTGGTATGTATCCACGACGATACAGAGCGTTCTCTGGGAAATGATGGGCAGAGCGCCCTTGGGGTCGATGAAGTCGTCCTCCTGCCCTGCCGCGATGAGGGCATTGATGAGGCTGCCCGCCAAAGTGGCGTCACGGCGCACGGCGATGACTGCCGGCACATCGCAGATCTTGCAGATGCGCAGCACGCCCTCGGCAGAGCCGATGGCGTCCAGGTCGCTCATCCGGTGGCCCATGATGACCACATGGTCCGCCTCTTTGATGAGCTTGACCAGCTGGTCGGCCACGATGCGGCTGCGCACCTTGCTGCGCTTTTCCACGCCGTGGCTGACACCGCCGTAAAAGGTAAAGCCATCCGGGGTCATCTCGGCAGCCTGGTCGCCGCCGCGTCCCTGCGCCATATCCAGCGCCTGAACGGCCATGTCCTGAGCCTCCCGCAGGGTCTTGGCCCCGCGTCCGATGCCGATGGAGATGGAGAGGTTCACGCTGGGGTCGAGGGCGCGGATCTTGTCCAGCACGTCGTAGCCGCGCTTGGCGAACTGCTCCAGCTGGCGCTCTTCCACCACAGCGATGTAGCGGCCGCTGGCCACGCGGCGCAGAAAGCCCGTGCCGCGGCCTATCATATCTTCCAGCACCCGGTTGATGCCTTCCAGCAGGCGGGCGCGCTCGCTGTCCAGCATATCGCTGAACACGTCGTCGTAGCCGTCCACGAGGAAGACCAGATAGCCCGGGCGGCTGGCCTTATATTCGGCCTCCACTTTGCGGAGGGCCGTTTCCTCATTCAGGACAAGAAGGGTCATGCTCTCGGCCTCGCCGGGGACGGTGGAGCTGTGAGCGCTCCACACGCCGTCGGCCAGATTGAGCAGCTGGCCGCTGACCTTGCGTGCCTCCTGCAGGTCGAGGCCGGGCAGCACTTTCTGCACCCGGGGGACCAGAAGGGCTTCGCCCTTCATCAGACGGGTGCGGAACTCGGTGTTGTACCACAGCACCGTCTCCCCCGACAGGAGGGCGGCGGGCTGGCTCAGCGGCTCGAGGCTGAACTGCGTCTTGGATTTTTCGAAGCTGCCGCCGCAGACCCAGCGGGCCACCCAGCTGCGCACCCGGTAGCGGAACACTCCGAACAGGGCGAACCACAGCACCGCCAGAATCACCAGCACAGGCCAGATGGCCGGGCGCTGCACCAGAAGCACCAGCACCAGCAGGGCGCAGAGCACCGCCAGCGCAGCGGTCAGCATTTCAAGAGTCCATCTTGGTTTTTGTTTCATGAAGTGTTATGCCTCCTGCGGGCAGACTCAGACCTCCATCAGGATGGGGAGGATCATGGGGCTGCGCTTGGTGCGGCGGTAGATATAGCTGCTCAGGGCCTCGCGCACCCGGGTCTTGACGCTGTTCCAGTCGCGGACGTGCTCGTCCACGCAGCGGTCAAGAGCCGTCTCCACGATGCTCTGGGCGCCGTCCATCAGGCTCTCGTTCTCCCGCACATAGACGAAGCCGCGGCTCACGAGGTCGGGGCCGGCCAGGACTTTGCCGGTCTTGCTGTCCACGGTGGCCACGATGATGACGAGGCCGTCCTCAGACAGATGCTTGCGGTCCCGCAGGACGACGTTGCCCACATCGCCCACGCCGAGGCCGTCCACCATGACAGCGCCCGCCGTCACCGGCTCGCCCAGCTTCATCTCGTCCTGACTGAGGATGATGTTGGAGCCGTTCTCGGCAATGAGGATGTTGCTGGTGGGGATGCCGAGGCTTGCCGCCGTGATGGCGTGCTTTTTCAGCTGCTTATATTCGCCGTGGACGGGCAGGAAATACTTGGGTCTGGTCAGGGTGAGCATCAGCTTCTGCTCTTCCTGACAGGCGTGGCCGGAGACATGGACGTCGTACATCCCCTCATAGATGACCTCTGCGCCCAGCAGGAGCAGACCGTTGACGATCTTGGTCACGCTCTTCTCGTTGCCGGGGATGGGCTTGGCCGAGATGATGATGAAGTCGCCGGGGCCGACGCGCACCTGACGGTGGCTGCAGGAAGCCATGCGGCTCAGGGCGCTCAGAGGCTCGCCCTGACTGCCGGTGGTCACCAGCACCACCTGTTCCGGCGGATACTGGTTGATCTCATCGATGCTGATGAGGGTGCCTTCCGGGATGTGCATATAGCCCAGCTCCTGGGCCATGGCAGTATTGTTGACCATGCTGCGGCCGCTGAAGGCCACCTTGCGGCCATCCTCCACGGCGAGGTCGATGATCTGCTGGACGCGGTAGATGTTGGACGCGAAGGTCGCAATGATGATGCGCTTGTTCTGCGCCCGGGCAAACAGGCTGCGGACACCGGCGGCCACCTTCTGCTCGGTGGCGGTGAAGCCGGGACGCTCCGCGTTGGTGGAGTCGCTCAGCAGAGCCAGCACCCCCTTCTGGCCGTACTCAGACAGAGTAGCAAGGTCGGTGGGGCCGCAGGCCAGCGGGGTGTAGTCGATCTTGAAGTCGCCGGTCTGGATGATGGTGCCGGCCGGGCTGTCGATGGCGAAAGCTACCGCGTCCGGGATGGAGTGGTTCACATGGATGGGCTCCACGGTGAAGCAGCCCAGCTTGAGCTTCTGGCGGGGGGTGATCTCCACGAATTTGGTCTTGCCTGCAAGGCCGAACTCTTCCAGCTTATTGCGGATGAGGCCGCAGGTCAGGCGGGTGCCGTAGATGGGCAGATCGAACTTCTGCAACAGGTAGGGGATGCTGCCGATGTGGTCCTCATGGCCGTGGGTGATGAGCAGGCCCTTGATCTTATCCTTATTCTGCACTACAAAGGTGAAATCAGGGATGACCATATCGACGCCGAACATATCGTTATCCGGGAAGACGAGGCCGCAGTCCACGATGATCATATCGCCGCAGCACTCATAGACCGTCATGTTCTTGCCCACTTCGCCGAGGCCGCCCAGCGGATAGATATGGATGGGCGTTGCAGCCTCTTTGGGCTGCTGGGGGCGGCGGGGCCGGCGGGTGTAGTGGGGGCGGCGGGAAGTGCGGGGGCGCTTTTCGCCGGACGCATTGGCCGGAGCGGGAGCGTGGTTCTGTTCTTTTGTCTGTGCCATCGAAAACCTCCAAAAATTCAATCAGCAAAGCACAGGTCTGCCCCGGAAGACAGCCTGCCCTGCATTAAGGGAAGCATAAAAACGCATCTGCTTCCGTCGGATGCATCGTATAGAAATCATTTTATCAGCGCGGTTTTTATATCACGCTGTCGGTTCCGCAGGAAGCCTCTTGCCCATCCAGTCCATCTGTTCGATGCGACCGCGGCGCTTCGGCAGGAACGCTGTGAGCGCACCCACGGCGCGCCCCTATACGCATTTCGTTGCAACAAGTATAGTATTTCTCGCCTCTTTTGTCAATTCCAAGCTTGGGCCGGGCGGTGGTAAATTATGCCCTGCCCCTTGACAGACGGGCCAAAATGGCTCTAAATAATAGGTACTACAAACATGATGCAGGAGAGACGCATGAAACAGGTCGAAGTTTACACCGACGGCGCGTGCAGCGGCAACCCCGGTCCCGGCGGCTGGGGCGCGGTGCTGCGCTACCGCTTTAACGGCAAGGTCTACGAAAAGGAGCTCAGCGGCGGCGACGCCTCCACCACCAACAACCGGATGGAGCTGACAGCCTTCATCGAGGCGCTGCGCCAGCTCAAGGAGCCCTGCGAGGTGCGGCTGTGCTCCGACAGCCAGTACGTCATCAACGGGCTGGAAAAGGGCTGGGCCAGGGGCTGGAAGCGCCGGGGCTGGAAAAAGTCCGACGGCTCCCCTGCCCTGAATCCCGACCTCTGGGAGCAGGCCCTGGAGCAGGAATCCCGCCACAAGCTCACCTACGTCTGGGTCAAAGGCCACGCAGGCCACCCGGAGAACGAACGCTGCGACCAGCTTGCGGTCGCCCAGAGCCAGGCACATGGCGGGAGACAGGGACGATGAACGATGCTTTTCTGCCCGGGAACGGGTTTGACACCTACGAAGAACAGGACCGGGTCCTGATGGGCCTGAGCGGCAGTGTGCGCAGCGGCGTGGCTGTCCGCGTCCTGCAGCAACAGGGCTTTGCCGTGGCGGCAGCGGTCGTCCGGCTGGCTGACACCCCCGAAGAACACGCCGCCGTGGACGCAGCCAGGGCTCTGGCAAAGAAGCTGGACGTGGAGTGCGTCACCCTCAACGCCGAGGCTCTGGCCGGACAGGATGCCGAAGCCGCCCGCTTCGCGGCCCTGCTCACTGCCGCCGACAAGCTGGGCATCCAGTATATTGCCTCCGGCCGCTACGCCCGCATCGAGACAGACGCACAGGGCATGAGCCACCTGTTCGCCCCCGAGAGCGGCGCACCGGACGAGAGCGGAACGCTTGCCGCCCTCCCGCCCGAGGTCCTGAGCCGCCTCATCCTGCCGCTGGGCGATTTCACCCCGGAGGACGTGGCGGAGATGGCGGAGGATTTTAAGCTCTGAAATTTTTCTGTTCCCGGTCAGCGTCCTTGCCCTCTCAGGCGCTGACGCGCCAGCTCTCCCAAAGGGAGAGCCCATAACCTAGCGGGAAAGTCAAAGCCTCTCCCTTTGGGAGAGGTGTCACCGAAGGTGACGGAGAGGGCAAGCCCGTTGAAGCAAAAGATCCCCCGTGCAGTTCAGCTGCACGGGGGATTCGTTTTATTGATCAGTTCTGGGGATGCACGATGTCGCGCCAGTCGAGGTCGCCGCGCTCGAGGCCGTGGATCAGGACCTCAGCGGTGGCGATGTTGGTGGCCATCGGGATGTTGTGGACATCGCACAGGCGCAGCAGAGTCATCTCATTCGGCTCGCTGGGCTTTGCGTTGATGGGGTCGCGGAAGAACAGCAGAAGATCCACTTCGTTGCAGGCGATGCGGGACGCGATCTGCTGGTCGCCGCCCTGTACGCCCGCCAGAAAGCGCTGCACCTGCAGGCCGGTGGCTTCGGCGATCATCTTGCCGGTCGTACCGGTTGCCACCAATTTATGCTGGCTCAAAATCCGGCAGTACGCCGTACAGAACTGTACCATCAGCTCTTTTTTGGAGTCATGCGCAATCAGTGCAATCGTCATCGGTCAACCTCTCCTTTTTCCCGCGCCCCTGTCTGGGGCAATCATCTTGCACATATCATAGTATCACAGTTTCCGTCTTTTTACAACTGTTTTTCGGGCAAAAGTTCTAATTTTTCATAGATTTCTGCCAAATCCACGCACCATCGCTCAGGCGGCGGGCTGTTCTGCGGGAGCGGTGTCGTCTGCAAGGGCGTCGTTGTTTTCCACAGTCTCCGGCACAGCATCCTGCCCGTCGGCTGTCGTGTCAGCCGTCTCGCCTGCTCCTGTCTCGTCCAGCGTCAGGCTGCCGTCCTTCATGGCATAGTAGGCGTCGAAGATGTCGGCCACGAGGTTGCCCGCGCGGGCGCCGCTGCCGCCGTACTCGATGACGATGCCGAGGGCGATCTCAGCGTCCTCTGCCGGGCCGTAGGCGATCATCATGGTGTTGGTGTAGTGCTTGCGGGTGCTGCCGACGTAGTACGTCTCGCTGCGCTGAGGGGTGCCGGTCTTGCAGGCGATGGTGACGGGGTAGTTCTTCAGGCCCGACACCGTCTCCGACACGCCGATCATGCCCTGCCGCACGAGGTCGAAGGTGTCGCCCCGGTCCTCGATGACGTCCATCACCTCGGGCTGGGTCTCCTGCAGGACTTTGCCGGTGTTGGTGTCGAGGATGGCCTTGACAAAGTGGGTGCGGTAGCGCACGCCCCGGTTGGCCAGCGTGCCGGCGTAAGTCGCCAGCTGGACGGGGGTGACGACGGTGTTGCCCTGACCGATAGCGGCCTGGATGTCCAGAGAAGCGGTATAGTTGGAGTCGTTCTTTGTGGTCAGGCGGCCGGTAGCCTCATTGACCTCCACGCCGGTGCGGGTACCAAGGCCCATCTTGTAGGCGTAGGCGTCGTAGACATCGCTGGTGGTGCGGCGGCCCACATCGTAGAAGAAGATGTTGCAGCTCCACTTGATGGCCGTGATGACGTCGATGTTGCCGCTGTGGCCGTGGCGGGTACACTTGGGGCGGTAATCGTCATAATAGGTATAGACACCGTTGCAGTAGACAGTGGAAGAGCGGTTGATAACGCCGGAATCCAGCGCCGCCACCGCCACCGCAGGCTTGAAGGTGGAGCCGGGGGTGTACAGGCCCTGCAACGCGCGGTTGAGCAGGGGCAGGCCCGGGTCCGAGCTGTACTGGCTGTACTGGGTGGCGAAGAGGTTCTGGTCGTAGCTGGGATAGTTGGAGGCGGCCAGCACACTGCCGTCCTTCGTGCTGATGACCACCACCGCACCGGCGGCAGCCTTGGCAGAACTGCTGCTGTTGTAGGTGCTGTTGATCATCTCGATGTTTTTGGCCAGCGCCCTGTCCACCGCCTGCTGGAAGGCGCTGTCGATGGTGAGCTGGACGGTATGGCCCGGCTCCGGCACGGTGGTCATCGCAGTCCCCACGATGACGCCGTCCGAGCTGCGGGTGATGGTCTCAACGCCGTCCCTGCCCCGCAGCTCGTCTTCGTAGACGGCTTCGAGGCCCGACACACCGATCATGTCGTTCATGTTATAGCCCTTTTCCCGCAGAGGGTAGGTGGTCTGGCCGTTCTCGTCGGTCACCTTCCACTTTTCGGCGGTGATCTTGCCCACACGGCCCAGCACATGGGGGATGATGCTGCCCTCATCGTAGCTGCGGGTGCTGGTCTCTACGATCTCCACACCGGGCATGGTCAGGCTGTTCTCCTTGATGGTCGCCACGGTCACTTCGCTGACGTTCTCGGCCATGACGAAGTTGTTGACGTTGGAGAACGCCTGCTGCTGCATCTCGTAGTGGATGCCGCCCAGCACCCTCTGCCAGTGGAGGGGATAGCTTTCCAGCTTGTAGTCCTCCACCAGCTTTTCCATCACGTCATCGGCGGTGGCGTACTGCTGTAAGCCCAGCGAGTCCTTCATGGCCGCGAGAGCCTTCTGGTCGCTGGTGCTGTCGGCCTGCGCGGTAAAGCTGTAGTGGCCCGCCGCGTCCGGCTCGCCGATGAGCAGCGAGTCGTTCCACTTCTCGCCATGGACTTCCAGAAGCTCCACGATGCGCTGCAGCATGGCGTCAAGGTCTTCGTCCCCCATCAGCAGCTTGCTGAGCACCACATTGTAGCTGGTGGTGCTGGCCGCGATGCGGCGTCCGGCGCTGTCCACGATGTCGCCGCGGGCAGCGGTGACGGTAAAGTTATAATCGGTGGTGTTGGTCGCCTGCGCCTTGAAGCTGTCGCTGTTGACGAGCTGCAAAAATATCAGCCGCAGCACATACACGGCGATGAGCACCGAGGCGGCAGCGATGAGCCCAGCCATCCGGCGCACCACGATCTTGTGTTCGTCTTGATTCATCCGTTTTCCTCCCGGCAGGGTCTGGCATCATACCACGCCGTTGTCTATCTTGAATTCCGTGCTGATGCGCTGCACTGCACGGTGGAGCAGCCAGCTCCCCGGGGCCGTCATCAGGGCCGACGGCAGCACGCCCCAGAGAAAACGCTCCCCTGCGCCCGCATAGCCCGGCATATAGTAGAAAAACAGCCAGTCCGCCGACAGCACCAGCAGGGCGCAGGTCACGGCCAGCAGCACGAAGTTGGAGGGGGTATCCTTCAGATAAAGCTGCACGACCACCGACACGCCGAAGCAGAGGATCATCAGCTCCAGCGCCAGCATCCCCACGGTGCGGCCGGCGGTGTAGTCCCACATCAGGCCGCACACCGCGCCAAAGATGGCCCCGGCGAACTCGCCCTCTGCGGCAGACACCGCCAGACAGAGCGGCAGCAGCCAGAGCGGCTTCGCGGCCCCGAACTGGAACAGCCCCGGCATGGTCTGCAACACCGTACACACCACCAGCAGAAGGATATAGCAGCCCCATTTCAGCCTCTGGCTGCGGCTGCGCTTGCGGCGAGATTCCATCTCCGGCCCTCCTCAGTAGTTGGTGATGATGAACACATGGCGCACCGTGCGGGGGTCTGCGCCCGGCTGGATGACGGCCAGCGTCGATTTGCCGCTGGCCTCGGGGGTCAGCTCCTTGATGACGCCCACCAGCACATCCGGCGGGAACACCCCGCCCAGACCCGTGGTGATGACCTGGTCCCCCTCTCTGCTCAGGGTGCTGCGGGCGAGGTTCGAGAGGATGCACAGGCCGTCGGCGGCGTAGTCGGCGCTGCCGGTGATGATGCCGTTGTCCCGGGTGCGGGACACGACGCCCGCCGCATTGAAGCTGGGGTGCAGGATGGTCATGATCTTGCAGCTGGTGAGGTCGGCTTCCCGCACCACGCCCAGCAGATAGCCCTCGTCGCTGATGACGGCGTCGTTGACGGCCACACCGTCCAGTGTGCCTCTGTCCAGCGTGAAGCCCCAGAAGGAGTCCAGCGGGTCGCGGCCAATGACGAAGGAGGACGTGTAGCTCATCTCCGGGTGCTGCTCCTGGATGTTGGCCAGCGCCTTGTAGGCCTCGTTCTCGGCCTTGAGCTTGTCGTAGTCCACCATCTGAGAGCGCAGAGAGGCGTTTTCCTCGCTGAGCTGCTGGTTTTCTTCCAGAATGGCGTCGATGTTGGCGTAGTTCTCCCACAGGGAGGCCACGCCGCTGCTCACCGCCGCTGCTGCCCGCTGGAACGGGGCTGCGGCCACGCTCAGCAGCTCCTGCGGGGCGGCGGTCAGGCGTCCGTTCGCGCCTGCATAGGCCATGATGCCCACGAGGAAGACCGCGATGGCAATGAGTATCTTAAATTTCCATGTGTCAAAAAAATCCTTCAAGGCGGGTTCCTCCCGAATCTGCAAAAAAGCGCGGACAGCCGTGCCATCCGCGCTCAAAACTCATCTTCTGCGGCGCAGCAGCGCAAAGGTCCTCCCTCAGCGTACCGCCGCAAATGGCACAGCCGAGGCTTACATATGACCGCCGTCGGTATCCAGAACGTCGTGCAGGACATCCACATGGTCCAGCACAGCACCGGCACCCTTGGCCACGCAGTCCAGCGGGTCCTCGGCCACATGGACATCGATGCCGGTCTCGCTCTCAATGAGCTTGTCGAGGCCGCGCAGCAGTGCGCCGCCGCCGGTCAGGGTGATGCCGTGGTCGATGATGTCGGCGCTCAGCTCGGGCGGGGTGCGCTCCAGAGTCTCCTTGATGGCGCTGGTGATCTTGACCAGGCACTCCAGCAGAGCCTCACGGACATCCTCGGAGTGGACGACGACGTTCTTGGGCAGGCCGTCCACGAGGTTGCGGCCCTTGATCTCGAGGGTCATCTCGGGGTCCATCGGGTAGGCAGAGCCGATCTCGATCTTGATCTGCTCGGCAGTGCGCTCACCGATGAGAAGGTTATACTTGCGCTTGATGAAGGCGATGATGGCCTGGTCGAACATATCGCCGGCCATGCGGACGCTGCGGGAGGCCACGATGCCGCCCAGAGAGATGACAGCGATCTCCGCCGTGCCGCCGCCGATGTCCACGATCATACTGCCGGTGGGCTCGCTGATGGGCAGGCCTGCACCGATGGCAGCGGCCATGGGCTCCTCGATGACCGACACCTGACGGGCGCCGGCCTTCAGAGCGGCCTCACGCACAGCGCGGCGCTCCACCTCGGTGACGCCCGACGGAATGCAGATGACCACGCGGGGGCGGGAGAACATGCTGTTGCCGCAGGCTTTTTTGAGGAAGGTCTCCAGCATATTGGCGGTGATGTCGAAATCGGCGATGACGCCGTCCTTCAGGGGGCGGACCGCCACGATGCTGCCGGGGGTACGGCCGATGACGGCCTTTGCCTCAGCGCCCACGCAGCGCACTTCGTCACTCTTGGTGTCCACGGCCACAACAGAGGGCTCACGCATGATGATGCCCTTGCCCTTCATGTAAACGAGGGTATTGGCAGTACCGAGATCGATACCAACATCCTTTGAAAACAAACTCATATAGTCTTCTCTCCTTACGATTTTCCAGGGTCTATTCCAAAACGCAGAGCCGCCCGCTCAGACCAACGGGCAGCTCATCGCAGAATAACACGTTTTTATTATAGCCGCAAGGCGCGCTTTTCTCAAGCATTTCCGTAAACTTTTTCGAGTTTTTTCATTTTTGGCCGCCGGAGCCGCTTTTCTGTGTCCCGCATCAGAATCTGCTCAGCAGACGGGCCGTCCGGCTGACGGGCAGGCCCATGATGGTGTAGTAGTCCCCTTCCAGCCGGTCGAGCCAGAGGGCCGCGCGGCCCTGAATGGCGTAGGCACCGGCCTTGTCGTAGGGCTCTTTGGTGGCCGTGTAGGCGTCGATCTCCCCTTCCGAAATCGGGAAGAAGGTCACCCTGCAGCTGTCCACGAAGCTCTCGGTGCGTACGCCGTCCGATACGCAGACGCCGGTATGCACTTCGTGGGTCGCGCCGGACAGGGCGCGAAGCATCCGCTTTGCGTCCTCCACGCTGTGGGGCTTGCCGAAGACTTCGCCGCCCACATCCACGACGGTGTCACATCCCAGCACCACCGCGCCGGGATGGTCTTTTGCCACGGCGAGGCACTTGCCCCGGGCCAGCTTTTCCACCAGCTGGGCCGGAGTAGGTGCAGTGACTCCGTTCTCGTCGAAATCGCTGACGCAGATGGTGAAATCCGTCGTGTATAAGCTCAGAAGCTCCTTCCGGCGCGGACTGCCGGAGGCTAAGATCAGGTTCTTCATCATCATTTCCCCGTCGAGCCGAAGCCGCCCTCGCCGCGGGCGGTCTCATCCAGTGCGTCGGCCTGCACGAATGCCGCCGTGTACACCGGCGCGATGCAGAGCTGGGCCACCCGCTCACCGGGCTGGATGGTATAAGCCTCCGCGCCTAGATTGACCATCGGGACTTTCAGTTCACCGCGGTAATCGCTGTCCACGACGCCGACGCCGTTTGCCATGCAGAGGCCGTGCTTGATGGACAGGCCGCTGCGGGCATAGACCAGCGCCACAGCGTGGGCGCCGGGCAGCTCGATGGCAAGGCCGGTAGGCACCAGCACCCGCTGCATGGGTTGGACGGTCAGCGGCTCATCCAGCACGGCGCACAGGTCGGCGGCGGCAGAGCCGGGGGTGGCGTAGGCGGGCGTCTTTGCGCGGAGGTCTAACACTTTGTATTTTACAGTAATGGGTTCCATAGTATACCTCATAAATTTATTTGCTGTTCAAGGGCAGGTGCGTCTTGGTACAACCTCTCCGTCACGCCTGCGGCGTGCCACCTCCCCTAGTAGGGGAGGCTTTGGCAGTCCTTGCAAAGTGAACGGTTTCGCCAGAGGCTCCCCTATTAGGGGAGCTGTCTGCGAAGCAGACTGAGAGGTTCAGTTCGTTCCCTTGAAATACAATCCTCTCGTGAACTCTCCCTCAAACGGTGCGTGCTGACGGATGCTGTCGAGGATGGCGGCGGCCTCTTCCCTGCTTTCCAGCGTGAAGTAAGCCACGCCGTAGTCCACGGTCAGTGCGCCGGGCTTGTCGCCCATATAGATGGGGACGGGATTATAAATAGTACGGACGCCCAGCCCGCACCGCACCGGGAACTTCTTCGCCTTGCGGTCGGTGAGCAGACCGGTCTTGTCGCAGTGGGCGCAGTCGTGGATGTTCTGCAGCGGGCAGGCACGGGTGACCATCAGCGGCATATGGCCGTAGATGATGACACCGGTCGGCACAGGCTTGCCGTCACGAGTCGGCGCGATGGTGCTGATGTCGCTGTCCTTCACCTCGGGCAGGATGAGTACCGAGCGGAGGCCAAGGTCCGCATAATACTGGGCCGCGAGGTTATTGGTGACGTTGAGGCCGAAGCCGCCGGTCATGGGCAGGCCGCGGCAGAGCCGCAGGTGGGCGATGTTGCTCACCTCGTAGCCCGCAAAGCCTGCGTCCTGGGTGGCCGCGATGCGGCGGGCGGTGTCCTCTTCCAGTGCGCTGAACATGACGCGGGGCAGTTCGAGAAGGGTCTTCTCCCGCCACTCGCGGGGGACGCGGTCGGCCTGCGCGATGGGCAGGATGAGGTATTCCACCCCGCTGAGCGCCTGCTCCGGCACCTGCTCCCAGCGCTCGAACCGGGCGCGGAGGGTGCGGTGGGGCGGCAGAGTGCGCAGCGGCAGAGGCGGAAGCGCCACCTCGTTCACCGGCCACGGGCGCAGGGTCTCCCGCTTTTTCAGCAGGGCGTCCAACGCCTCACGGCGCAGCTCGTTGACGGCACTGCCCGGCACGAACCAGGGGCCGCCATCCATCTCCACGTCGATCTTCTCGGCAGAGAAAGGCGTGCCGCCGGTCTTGCTCAGGCTGCGGCTCAGGCTCTCGGTGGGGTCGGTGCGGGCGGGCTGAGGTTCGGCGTCGCCGTAGGCGAAGGCTTTGTTGGTGCCGTCAGTGACGGTCAGCTTCTCGCCGCCCTCTTCGATTTCAATTTTCATCTCCACCGGCACCCGGGAACGCTCCCGGCGGTACAGCTCCCGCAGGGCAGGCAGGGTCTTCCTGGTCAGCTCGGCGTCGGCCTCGCTGCGGACACCGAACATCGTGCCGTCGATCTTTCCGTCCAGATAGCCGGAGGTGAAGCCGGAGCGGCTGAAGGCATTCTTCAGCAGGTCGCGGTCATAGGCGCGGCCCTCGCGGCCTGCCAGACAGGCGCTGACGGCAGCAGCGACATACTCCGGCGTCCGCAGACGGCCTTCGATTTTCGCCGATGCTACGCCGATGGCCTGCAGCTTGTCCAGCTTGTCGATGACGGAGTTGTCCTTGAGGGACAGGTGGTGCAGACGGCCCGGCTTGCCCTCGGGCAGAGCGTTGGCCTCGAAGGGCAGGCGGCAGGGGCCGGCGCAGGAGCCGCGGTTGCCGCTCCGTCCGCCCAGAAAAGCCGACATATAGCACTGGCCGCTGACGCACATGCAGAGTGCGCCGTGGACGAAGCACTCCGTCTCGATGCCGCAGTGCCTGGTGATGTGCTCCACCTCGGGCAGGCTCAGCTCACGGGCCAGCACGACCCGGACAAAGCCCAGCTCTTTCAGCTCCAGTGCGCCCTGCAGGGTGTGGACGCTCATCTGGGTGGAACCGTGGCGGGGCAGCTGAGGCGCGATGTCCCCGATGAGCTTCGCCACCGCGAGGTCCTGACAGATGACGGCGTCGGCCCCGCTGGCGGCGACGGCCCGCACGGCGTCGGCCAGACCCGCCAGCTCGCCGCCGTAGACGGTGGTATTCAGCGCCACATGGACGGCCACGCCCCGGGCATGGCAGAACCGGACGGCTTCTTTCAGGCTGTCGGCATCAAAATTGCCCGCACCGGTGCGGGCGTTGAAGCCGGAAAAGCCCAGATATACTGCGTCCGCGCCGCTGAATACTGCTGCGCGGAGCATTTCTTCACTGCCCACAGGGGCAAGGATCTCAATTTTTGACATAGCTCTCCCTTTAACACTTATATAATGTAGGTCACTTCTGCTGCAGCTTGGCCAGCTGCTCCCGCAGAGCGGCATTTTCCCGCTTGAGGGTCTCGTTCTCCGCCTTGACCTTATCCGCTGCCAGCTTCGCCTTGGCTGCATCGGAAATGTAGTCCTGTATCTGGCTGCGCATATTCTCGGCGCTGCCCGCGCTCTTGCGGTACTCGTCCAGATAGTCCATCGCGCAGAACACCGCCGCCTTGGTCACAGAAAGGTTGCCGTTGTTGTCCAGCAGCTTCGTGATGTCATCGTCCAGCTTCTTGGCCAGTGTGGTGATGTAGTTCTCGGTATCGGTCGTTGCAATGGCGTAGGGTGCGCCTGCAATGGTCACTCTCACTTTATTTACCATATCGTCCTCACTTTGCGCGGCACACGCCCTGCCGGGCCGGTCATTTCCGGTCATTTTCCGCCGTTTCCGGGATTTTCGGAAACCATTTCAGCCCGGACAGGAGCGCTTTGCTGCGGCTTTTTCATGTTCAGCCGAGTTTGTCCCCGAATTACCCGCCCGAGCCGGTGCATTTCGGGGCAAACACGGCCCTTGTCTCCCTTTATTATAATATAAATAGTGCGCGAGAAAAAGTGCTATTTTTGAATTTTTGGCATATTTGTCAGAAACATTGCTATAAAAATGTCAGATACGGCAAAAATGGTTCCTTTTTCTTGCAATCCCCATCCGGAGTGATTATAATACTATTGTTATGTGTTATGCGAGGGGCGAGGGAATTAGAGGAGAAATGCCCTGTCACCGTACTAATTCAAAAAATTTAAGCATTCGTGCGGATAGGAGTTCATTTATGACTACAAAAGAATTTGCAAAAATTCTTCAGGACAACCTCACCAGCGAATATGGTGTTGACCTGAGCGTTGCATCTCATCAGCAGATCTACCGCGCTCTGGCCCTCATCTGCCGCCAGATGATGAGCGAGAACCATAAGAAGTTCCAGTCCAAGGCCATCGGCACCGGCTCCAAGCAGGTGTACTACCTGTGCATGGAGTTCCTGATGGGCCGCAGCCTCAAGATGAGCCTGTTCAATCTGGGCCTGAATGACGCTGCCCAGAAGGCTCTGGCCGAGGCTGACATCAGCCTGGACAGCATCTACGAGGAAGAGCCGGACGCAGGTCTGGGCAACGGCGGCCTGGGCCGTCTGGCCGCCTGCTATCTGGACGGCATGGCTACCACCAGCATCTGCGGCACCGGCTACTCCATCCTGTACGAGTACGGCATCTTCAAGCAGAAGATCGTGGACGGCTGGCAGCAGGAGCGCGCCGACAACTGGCTGCCCGGCGGTCAGGTCTGGCTCAAGAGCCACCCCGATCAGGCTGTGGAAGTCCGCTTCGACGGCGAGATCCACGAGAACTGGGACCATGGCTTCCACTATATCCAGCACACCAACTACAACAGCGTCATGGCCATCCCCTCCGATATGTACGTTCAGGGTTACGACGGCAAGGGCGTTGCAAAGCTGCGTCTGTGGCAGGCCAAGGCTCCCGACTTCGATATGTCCAGCTTCTCTCTGGGCAACTACAACACCGCAATGAGCAAGAACGCCAGCGCTGAGCTCATCTCCAAGGTGCTGTACCCCAACGACAACCACGTCGAGGGCAAGATCCTCCGCCTGCGCCAGCAGTACTTCCTGTCTGCTGCCTCCATCGGCGACATCGTCCAGAACCACCTGTCCACCTACGGCACCCTCGAGAACCTGCCCGACAAGGTGGCTATCCAGCTGAACGATACCCATCCGACCCTCGCCATCCCCGAGATGATGCGCATCCTGCTGGATGAGTGCGGCTTCGGCTGGGACAAGAGCTTCGACATCTGCCAGAAGGTCTTCTCCTACACCAACCACACCGTCATGGCCGAGGCTCTGGAGAAGTGGAACGTGGACATCTTCAAGATGACCCTGCCCCGCATCTACCAGATCGCGGTCGAGATGGACCGCCGCGCCCGCGAGAAGCTGGAAGCAGCCTTCCCCGGCGATCAGGGCAAGATCAACTATATGGCCCTCATCGGCGACAATCAGGTGCGCATGGCCAACATCTGCGCCTACACCGCCAACAGCATCAACGGCGTCTCCAAGCTCCACAGCGAGATCATCAAGGAGAGCGTCTTCCACGACTACTACCTGTTCAAGCCCCAGGCTTTCAAGAACGTGACCAACGGCATCGCTTACCGCCGCTGGCTGCTGGCCTCCAACCCCGAGCTGTGCAAGCTGCTGGACGAGACCATCGGCACCGGCTACAAGCACGACGCCGCCGACCTGTCCAAGCTGAACAAGTTCGCTGAGGACAAGACCGTCCTGAAGCGCCTGAATGAGATCAAGCTGGACAACAAGAAGAACTTTGCCGCTTACCTCGAGAAGAGCACCGGTCAGGTCATCGATCCCAACTCCATCTTCGACTGCCAGGTCAAGCGTATGCACGAGTACAAGCGCCAGCACCTGAATGCGCTGAACATCGCTGCTCAGTACCTGTACCTGAAGGAGAACCCCAACGCCGACTTCATCCCCAAGACCTATATCTTCGGCGCAAAGGCTGCTCCCGGCTACTATATGGCCAAGCAGATGATCCGCATGATCTGCAAGCTGGGCGACCTCATCAACAACGACCCCGCTGTCCGCGAGAAGCTGCGCGTGGTCTATCTGGAAGAGTACTGTGTCTCCCTGAGCGAGCACCTGATGCCCGCAGCCGAGGTCTCTGAGCAGATCTCTCTGGCAGGCACCGAGGCTTCCGGTACCGGCAACATGAAGTTCATGCTGAACGGTGCCATCACGCTGGGTACTCTGGACGGCGCAAACGTCGAGATCGCAGACGCCGCCGGCAAGGAGAACGAGCTCATCTTCGGTATGCTGACCCCCGAGGTCAACAACCTCAAGCAGGTGGGCTACCATCCCAACGCCTTTATCACGGGCGACGACGTTGCAAACGCCGCTCTGAACTTCCTGGAGCGCGGCTGGAACGGCGAGAACTTCCACGAAGTCACCGAGAACCTGCGCAGCAGCGACCCCTATATGGTCATGGCCGACTTCAAGGACTATCGCCGTGCTCAGGCCGACCTGCAGCGCCTGTACGCTGACCGTGAGCAGTGGGCTAAGATGAGCCTGAAGAACATCGCCAACAGCGGCATCTTCAGCGCTGACCGTGCCGTTCTGGACTACGCACGCGACATCTGGCATGCTTCTGCCGTGAAATAAACCTCTCAGTCTCGCTATCGCTCGACAGCTCCCCTACCGAGGGGAGCCTCTGGCGAAGAGGGAAAGCTTTACGGAATGCCAAGGCCTCTCCTCGGTAGGAGAGGTGGCACGGCGCAAGCCGTGACGGAGAGGTTATCCCTTTATAATAACGCAACGCCCCGTGGCATCGCTGCCCGGGGCTTTTTTTGAGAAAGGACGATCCTTTTTGCCTTGTCTGTTCAATAGTTTCGACCCCTACTTCAAGCAGCCCTTCGGCGCGGTGCGCGCCGGTCAGAGTGTGCATTTGTCCCTCTGCATCCCGGAGGAGCTGGGCTATGTAGACCCTCATCTCGTCCTCCAAAAAGAGGGCAGGTACGATGTTCCCGTCCACTACCGGATGAAGTTCGACGGCCAGACGCCCCATCAGAACCACTTCTCGGTGGACGTCACCCTCAACGACGTGGGCCTCTACTTTTACTATTTCGACCTCTACACCGACTTCCGCCGCATCGTCCGCGGGCCGGACAGCTGCGGCGTCGTGAGCTGGCAGGAGGGCGAGAGCTGGCAGATCACCGTGTATGAGGCCGATTTCGAGACGCCCGCCCCCATCAAGGGCAAGGTGTTCTACCAGATCTTCCCCGACCGTTTCTGCGAGGGCGTGGAGAACAAGCCCATGCCCTTCCCCGACCGGCTCTATCAGGCCGACAAACACGCCGAGCCCTTCTGGCAGCCCAATGAGGTGGGCGGCCACCTGAACGAGGACTATTTCGGCGGCGACCTCAAGGGCATCCAGATGAAGCTGCCCTACCTCCGGGAGATGGGTGTGGATTACCTTTACCTGAACCCCATCTTCGAGGCCCACTCCAACCACCGCTACAACACCGCCGACTACCTCAACGTAGACCCCCTGCTGGGTACCAACGAGGATTTCGAGACCCTCTGCGCCGAGGCCAGGAAGTACGGCATCGGCATCGTGCTGGACGGTGTGTTCAGCCACACCGGCTCCGACAGCCGCTACTTCAACCGCGAGGGCCGCTACGGCGAGGGCGGCGCCTATCGTGACCCCAACTCCCCCTACCGCAGCTGGTACGACTTTGACCCCAAGTATAAGGGCGGCTACCGCAGCTGGTGGGGCTTCGAGACCCTGCCCGAAGTCAACGAAGAAACACCCTCCTACGTCGAATTTATCACCGGCGAGGGCGGTGTCATTGACACCTGGCTCCGCCGGGGCGCTGCAGGCTTCCGTCTGGACGTGGCCGACGAGCTGCCCGACGAGTTCATCGAGAAGGTCCGCACCGCAGTCAAGCGGGTCGGCCCGGATAAGTTCCTTCTGGGCGAAGTGTGGGAGGACGCCACCACCAAGTTCGGCTTCGACAAGCGCCGCACCTACCTGCTGGGCAAGGGCCTCGACAGCGTGATGAACTACCCCTTCAAGAACGCCGTTCTGGGCTTCGTCTGCGGACGGAACGCCGGCCAGACCATGACCGACATCCTCTCCATCTGCGAGCACTACCCCGCCCCGGCCCTCGATACGGCCCTGAACTTCCTCTCCACCCACGACACCGAGCGCGCACTGACCGTCATTGCCGACGAGTCTGCCAATGGCCGGGGCCGCGAGTGGCAGAGTGGCCGCTGTGTCACCGGCGACGCCTACGAGGAAGGAATGCTCAAGCTGCGGATGGCTTACGCCATCATCTACACCCTGCCCGGTGTCCCCTGCCTCTACTACGGCGACGAGATCGGGATGCAGGGCTACCGTGACCCCTTCAACCGCGGCTTCTACTGCTGGAACAGCCACGAAGAGCGGCTGAAACCTGTTCTGGCACAGCTGGCACAGCTTCGCCACACCTGTGAGGCCTTCCGCACCGGAGAGCTTCGTGTCCTGCGGGCCGAGGGCGGCGTCCTCCACTACCAGCGCATCGGCGAGTTTGAGGCGGCAGAGATCATCGTCAACCGCACCGAGCATATCATCGTGGAGCCGCTGGCCTCCGGCAAGCACACCGAGGTGAACCCCATGGGCTTCACCATCGTGGTGGAAGAGGTCGGCCACAACCCCAACCACAGCTACTACGACTATAAGTGACCCCCGCCCCCCTGCCCTGCCTGCGGCATCCCGCCCGGCGTGAGCAGGGGATTATTCATAATCTGTCTCTGTACTTTTCAGACGTTTTGCTCTATAATGGGGAAAAAGGAGGGAGAACTCATGTCTGTTGACCCCATTTTCTGGCTTCTGGCCGCCATCGGCTTCGTCGTTCTCGAGGCCATGACCCTGAATCTCGTCTCCATCTGGTTTGCCGTGGGCAGCGCCGCAGCCCTGCTGAGCTGTCTGGTCACCGGCTCCTTCCGGGTGCAGGCGGTGGTGTTCGTGGCGGTCAGCACCCTCTGCCTGCTGGCCCTCAAGCCCCTGTGCGCCCGGCTGCGCAAGCCGCCCACGGCAACGAACGGCGACCGCGCCCTTGGCCGGGAGGCCGTCGCGCTCACCCCTGTCTCCGCCGAGGCCACCGGCCGCGTCCGGCTGGACGGCGTGGACTGGAACGCCCGCTGCGCCACCCCCGGCGACACCCTGACCCCGGGCCAGAGCTGCCGGGTGGCCGAGATCCACAGCACCCTGCTCATCGTGGAGCCTGTCCTGACCGAGACCGCCCGCCGGGCGGCTCACTGATATGAAAGGAGCGTCCCTATGCCTATCATGCTGTTCCTTATCCTCATCCTCATCTTTGTCATCCTGCTGGTGGTCGTCACCAACATCGTCATCGTGCCGCAGTCCATGGTCTACGTCGTGGAGCGTCTGGGCAGCTACTCCGAGACATGGAGCGCCGGCCTCCACGTCAAGATCCCGTTCCTCGAGCGGGTGGCGAAGAAAGTCAGCCTGAAAGAGCAGGTCGCCGACTTCCCCCCTCAGCCGGTCATCACCCGCGATAACGTCACCATGCAGATCGATACGGTGGTCTTCTTCCAGGTGATGGATGCCAAGCTCTACACCTACGGCGTCAACCAGCCCATCGCGGCCATCGAGAGCCTGTCGGCCACCACCCTGCGCAACATCATCGGCGAGATGGAGCTGGACCACACCCTCACCAGCCGTGACACCATCAACAGCAAGATCACGGCCATCCTTGATGAAGCCACCGACAAGTGGGGCATCAAGGTCAACCGTGTTGAGGTCAAGAACATCATCCCGCCGCGCGAAATTCAGGAGGCCATGGAAAAGCAGATGAAGGCAGAGCGCGAGAAGCGCGCCGTCATCCTGAAGGCCGACGGCGAGAAGCAGGCCGCCATTACTGCCGCCGAGGGCGAAAAGGAATCTGCCATCCTCCGTGCCGACGCCGTCAAGCAGCAGCGCATCCTTGAGGCCGAGGGCGAGGCGCAGGCCATCCTCGCCGTCCAGAAGGCCAACGCCGACGCCATCCGCCTGCTGAACGAAGCCATGCCCACCGATAAGGTTCTTGCCCTGCGCAGTCTGGAAGCGCTGGCCAAGGTCGCCAACGGCAAGGCCACCAAGATCATCATTCCTTCGGACTTGCAGAATCTGGGCGGCGTCGTTCCCAGCATCAAAGAGCTGATGACCGACCCCAAAGATGCAGAATAAGAGGTTCCTCCTATGATCTACGATACCCTGAACAATCTCCCCAACTATCTCGGCATGAGCGACAACCTCGACGCTGTCATCGAGTTCGTCATGGCCCGGGACATCAACAATCTGCCCGTCGGCAAGACCCGCATCGACGGCGACAAGGCCGTGGTCACGGTGAGCACCGTCACGCCGCAGACCTCGGACAAAGCGCTCTTCCAGCGCCGGGACGCCCACCTGACCCTCGAGACTGACCTTGAGGGCAGCGAGCTGTTCGAAGTCTCACTTGGCGAGCTGACCCCCACTAAGCCCGCCGACGAAGCCGCCGACCTGACCGTCGGCACCGCCGGCACCAGCATCGCCGGGATGCTCTGCGAGGGGCGCTTTGCCCTCTATCTGGCCGGTGAGCCCTACAAGTCCGGCCTGAAAGCTCAGGGCTGCGGCAAGCTGAAAAAGGCCGTGTTCAGCATCGAGCTGGACGAGGACGAAGAAGCCGAGTAATTTCAAAAAGCAAAGCTCCACGCAGCGTAGGTTGTGTGGAGCTTTTTGTTATGGTATCCTTTGGACAGAGAGAAACAATCACAAAGGAGAATTTTTATGGATTCTTACGTCACCGGCACTGCCATCCGGCAGCTGCGGGAAGCCAAACACCTGACGCAGGCAGAGCTGGCCGAAAAGCTGGCCGTCAGCGCAAAGGCCATTTCCAAGTGGGAGACAGCCCACGGCCTGCCCGACATCTCCCTGCTGGAGCCGCTGGCGGCAGCTCTGGGCGTCAGCGTGCTCGAGCTGATGCAGGGCGAACCCGTCGTCAACCGGAACCGTTCTGCCAACCTGCTTCGCTCCAAGCTCTATGTCTGCCCCCTGTGCGGCAATGTGCTCCACGCCACCGGGCAGGCTGTCGTGAGCTGCTGCGGCATCACCCTGCCGCCGCTGGACATCTCTGAGGCGGACGACGCCGACGAACACCATCAGCTGACGCTCGAGCGGGTGGAAGATGAGCTTTTCGTCACCATCCACCACCCCATGACCAAAGACCACCACATTTCCTTCATTGCCTGCCTCACCGGCGACAAATTGCAGCTGGTCAAACTTTACCCTGAGGGAGACGCCAGCTGCCGTTTCAAAATCACCGGTGCGGGCGTACTCTACTTCTACTGCAACCGCCACGGCCTGATGAAAGCACCGGACTTCCGCGCCGCAGCTCGCCATACGCCGCCCCAGAAACTCCATCTGCGGGAGCCGGACGAGGGCGACCGGGAGCAGGTCATGGCCTACCGGGAAGAGTTTCTTGCCATCAGCTCCCGGATGGACGGCACCTCAGCGCTGGACAAATACGACGACTTCGACCAGTGGCTGGCTAACATCCGCAGGCTGAAAGACCCAGCCACCACGCCTGCCGGGTTCGTACCGGCCACCCAGTATCTGGCTCTGGACGAGCAGGAACATCTTGTCGGCATGACCAACCTGCGCCACCACCTCAACGACTATCTGCTGGCCTACGGCGGTCATATCGGCTACAGCGTCCGCCCCTCGGAGCGGAAGAACGGCTACGCCAGCCAGATGCTCCGTCTGACCCTCGAAAAGGCCCGGGAACGCGGCATCTCCAAGGTGCGCATCTGCTGCGACCACTATAACATCGCCTCAGCAAAGACGATTCAGTCTAACGGCGGCGTACTGGAAGATGAGATGTTTGACTCCTCGGATGGGATGCTGACCCAGCGGTACTGGATAGAGAATCGATAAGACACAAAAAGGCTCCGGCAGTGCCGGAGCCTTTGCTCTTATTCAAAAATCAGCCCAGATGGAGCATATCAATGAGCACGATCATGGCCAGACCGTAGTACACCACGACGGCCACGAGGTCATTGATGGTGGTGATGAGCGGGCCCGACGCCACGGCGGGGTCGATATGGATCTTATGGAACAGCATGGGGATGACCGTACCCACCAGGCTGGAAATGACCATCGCCACGATGAGGGAAACACCGACGCAGCCGGAGAGCAGGAACGCCTGCCCCCACGCATAGGCTTTGAAGAAGTGGATATAGCAGCCGAGGAAGCCCAGCGCCATGACGGCCAGCAGTGCGCCGTTGACCAGACCCACCCGCATCTCCTTCCAGAGCAGATGCAGCTTTTTGGAGGTGGTCAGGTTCTCGTCCACCAGCACGCGGATGGTGACGGCCAGCGACTGGGTGCCGACATTGCCCGCCATATCCAGCACCATGGACTGGAAGCAGATGACGATGGGCAGGACAGCCACCACCGACTCAAAGGCACCCACCACCGAGGACACCAGCATCCCGAGGAAGAGCAGAGCGATCAGCCAGGGCAGGCGCTTCTTGACACTCTCGAAGACGCCCTCGTTCAGATCTTCTTCGCTGGTCAGGCCGCCCAGCTTTGCGTAATCGTCGCCCATCTCGTCATCGACCAGTTCGACGACATCCGCCGAGGTGATGATGCCCACCAGCTCGCCGGCATCGTTCAGGACAGGCAGAGAGCGCTCGGCGTAGTCTACGATGCGGTCGATGCAGTCGCTGATCTTTTCGTGGTCGGTCACATAGGGGTAGGACCGGGCAATGAGCTTTTCAAGGCTGTCCTCCGCACGGGCGATGATGAGGTCTTTCAGATCGATGGCACCGTAGAACTTGTCGTTCTCGTCCACGACGTAGAGGGTAGAGATGTTGTCGTTCTCGCCCGCCTGCTTCACCAGCTCACTCATGGCCTGCCGGATGGTCATGTCCTTCCGGATGCAGATGTAGTTGGTGGTCATGCTGCTGCCGATCTCGTCCTCGCCGTAGGAGAGCAGCATCTTCACATCTTCGGCGGAGTCTTTGTCCAGCTGGCCGACGATCTTGGCTTTATCCTCTTCCTCGAGGTCATCCAGAGCGTCCACGGCGTCGTCCGAGTCCATGTGGGAAACGACGTTGGCGGCCTTCTCGCTGGGCAGTTCTTTCAGGTAAGGTTCTGCGTCGTCCAGATAGGAGAAGATCTCGGCCACGGTATCCACGCCCAGAACGGCATAGAGCTTCTGGCGCTCGTCGGGCGTCAGGGCTGCGAGGGCGTCGGCAAGGTCGTTCTCGTGGTAATCCGAGAGCTTTTCGGCCAGCTCTGCCTGCGGCAGGCCGCTGTGGATGAGGGCGAGTATTTCCTGCTGGTAGTTCTTCTGCTGCATCTTGGGTTCCTCCTCCCCTTTTGGGGCATAAAAATACACCGCGTCGTCTTTTGGTCAGACTCCTGCGGTGTATCATGGGCAGATGCATTCAGGACGCGGCAGATTCAATCCATACTGCCCGCATCGCAGGAGGAGCGTTGTTTGGGGTTGTCTAAATGGTCGCCGGACATCGTGTTCGCTTCCTCCTGTAAAGTATTTGCTTTTTCAGCCCCGTCATCATACTACGGCTGGACGATTTTTTCAACCCCTTTTACAAAATTTTTACCAGATTATTGCCAGATCGCACAAAAGAGCAGCCGCTCTCCCGTGAGGAAAGCGGCTGCTCTCAGTTGTTTTGCAAACGTTTCGCTTAGTATGCGATGCCCCAGTAGACCATGGTCTTGGCGGGCTTGCCGCAGCAGGGGCAGACATCGCTCAGGTGCTCCTGCTCGAAGGGCATGCAGCGGCTGGACAGGCCGACTTCTTCCTTCATCTTCATCTCGCAGGCCAGGTCGCCGCACCACATGGTCTTGATGTAGCCGGTGCCCGCCTTGGCCAGCTCCTTCACCTCGTCCATGGTGGTGGCAGCCCAGGTGCGCTTCTCACGGTTGGCAAGAGCGCGCTCGTACAGGTCCTTGCGCAGAGCCTCCAGCTGGGCCGGGATCGCGGTCTCCAGCTCGTCCAGAGAGACGAACACCTTCTCGCGGGTGTCGCGGCGGACGAGGACGCACTGGTTCTTCTCCAGGTCCTTGGGGCCGATCTCGAGGCGCAGAGGCACGCCCTTCATCTCCCACTGAGAGAACTTCCAGCCGGGAGCGTTGTCGCTGTCGTCCAGCTTGACGCGGGCGTACTTGGAGATCTTCTCGGCCAGCTCAGCAGCCTTCTCGGAGACGCCGGGCTTGTGGGCAGCGATAGGCACCACCACGACCTGGATGGGGGCGACAGCCGGGGGCAGAATGAGGCCGTCGTCGTCGCCGTGGGTCATGATGATAGCGCCCACCAGACGGGTGGAAACGCCCCAGCTGGTCTGGAACGGATGATGCAGCTGGTTGTCGCGGCCGGTAAAGGTCACGTCGTAAGCCTTGCTGAACTTATCGCCGAAGTAGTGGCTGGTGCCGCTCTGCAAGGCCTTGCCGTCCTTCATCATGGCCTCGATGGTATAGGTAGCCTCCGCACCGGCGAACTTTTCCTTATCGGTCTTGCGGCCCTTGACAACAGGGATGGCCAGGTCCTGCTCGCAGACGTCTGCGTAGCAGTTCAGCTGCTGCTGGGTCTCAGCCTCAGCCTCGGCGGCAGTCTCGTGGATGGTGTGGCCCTCCTGCCACCAGAACTCGCGGCTGCGCAGGAAGGGACGGGTGGTCTTCTCCCAGCGCACGACGCTGCACCACTGGTTGTACTTCATGGGCAGCTCGCGGTAGCTGTGCAGCACGCGGGACCAGTGGTCGCAGAACATGGTCTCGCTGGTGGGGCGGACAGCCAGACGCTCTTCCAGCTTGTCGGAGCCACCCATCGTGACCCACGCCACCTCCGGCGCGAAGCCATTGACCAGCTCGCCTTCCTTCTGCAGCAGGCTCTCAGGGATCAGCACGGGCATTGCCACGTTCTCATGGCCGGTAGCCTTGAAGCGGGCATCCATATCCTTCTGGATGAGCTCCCAGATCGCCTGACCATAGGGGCGCAGGATGATGAAACCCTTCACGCTGGAATACTCGACCAGTTCTGCCTTGACGCAGATGTCGGTATACCACTGTGCGAAGTTCTCCTCCTGACTGGTGATCGCCTGTACGAGCTTTTTGTTGTCTTTTGCCATTTTAATCTTATCCTCCCAAGGCCGTGCGCCAAACGCTCATCGTTCCGCACGAACCCATATATAAAGCCCCGCCGCCTACTCTGCCGTGTGCAGAGGCGCGGATGCGGGGCTTTTTTGCTTGTTGGTCGCTCAGCCCTTGTGGCTGTCCACAAACTTCACCACATCACCCACCGTGCGCAGGTTCTCGATGGCGTCGTCCGGCACCTCGATGCCAAACTCATCCTCCAGCGTCATCACCATATCCACGATGTCGAGGCTGTCGGCCTCAAAATCGCCCATAATGTCACTGTCCATCGTGATCTTAGCGGGGTCGATGTCCAGCTGTTCTGCCAGCAGTGCGCGGATCTTCTCAAACGTATCCATGATAGTGGTCTCCTTTTGCTTTAATTTCGCATCTTCACGCTGCGCAGACCATGGCAGCCCTTCCCTCCTCCCCTTTGGCGGGCAGACTGTCTCCCTGCGCAGAACGCTCTCTTTCTTTATATCCCATGATATGCTTATTGTCAAGCCCCGTTTTGCATCCGGCATGGTTTTCCGGGCAAAAATTCCGCTCAAAATTTCTCTGCCAGCCCTTTTCTGCTTGACAGACGGGGGCTATTTTCTTATCATTATAGAGTGGCAAGTTTATGGGGACTGACCAGCAGCCCCAAAGGAGTTTTCAACATGAAGCTTTCATTCACCAAAATGCAGGGCTGTGCCAACGATTATATCTATCTCGACTGCCGCGAAAGCGGTGTGCCGGAGAACATCGCAGCCCTTTCGCAGGACCTCTCCCGCCGCCACTTTTCCATCGGCGCGGACGGCATCATCTGCATCTGCGCCCCGGTGACGGCCGGCGCAGACGGACGGATGCGCATCTTCAACGCCGACGGCAGCGAGGCCCAGATGTGCGGCAACGGCGTACGCTGCGTGGCCGAGTGGCTCTACACCCACGGCGTCGCCAAAGAGACGCTCGTCGTGGACACCAATAGCGGCACCAAGACCATCACCCGCAAGGGCCGCCAGCTCTGGCAGGTGGAGATGGGCGGATACTCCGCCATGGCGGCGGCTCTGCCCGCCGTGAATATGGGCGAAGGCCCGCTGGTGGACTGCTCCCTCACCGTGGAGGACAGGACCTGGCGTGTCACCTGCATCAGCGTGGGCAACCCCCACTGCGTCACCGTCGTGGACGATGTGGACAGCCTGAAGCTCGAGGACATCGGCCCGGCGTTCGAGAAGCACCCGAACTTCCCGGAGCGGGTCAACACCGAGTTCGTGCAGGTGGTGGACTCCACCCACCTGAAAATGCGGGTGTGGGAGCGGGGCAGCGGCGAGACCTGGGCCTGCGGCACCGGCACATGTGCCACTGTGGCGGCGCTGACCGAGCTGGGCGTCTGCCCCGCCGGGGAGGACGTCCACGTCCAGCTGCGCGGCGGTGAGCTCATCATCCGGGTGCTGCCGGGCAAAAAGCTGCTGATGACCGGCAGCGCGGTCACCGTATGCGAAGGCGTCACTGAAGTTTAAGCATCCCTGCCCTCTCCGTTATGTTTTTGGCACTCCCTCTGAGGGAGCCGGACGCGGAGCAGCCTGAGAGGGCAAGCCACTTATAAAGAAAGAATTGAGGGAAAGTATCATGAAAATGAACAAACATTACAATGAGCTGAAGGCCAGCTACCTCTTCGTGGACATTGCCCACAAGGTCGCCGCCTATCAGGAGGCACACCCTGAGAAGGAGATCATCCGTCTGGGCATCGGCGATGTGACCCAGCCGCTGGCCAAGTGCGTCGTGGACGCCATGCATGACGCCGTCACCGAGATGGGTACCAAGGAAGGCTTCCACGGCTACGGCCCCGAGCAGGGCTACCCCTTCCTCAAGCAGGCCATTCAGGGCTACTACGCAGGCCGCGGCACCCAGCTGGACGAGGACGAGATCTTCATCTCCGACGGTGCAAAGAGCGACCTTGCCAATGTGCTGGGCCTGTTCGACGTGGACAACACCGTCCTCGTTCCGGACCCCGTCTATCCCACCTATGTGGACGACAACGTCACCGATGGCCGCAAGATCATCTATGGCCGCACCAGTCAGGAGAACGGCTTCCTCGGGATGCCCGACGACAGCGTGAAGGCTGACATCATCTACATCTGCAGCCCCAACAACCCCACCGGCGCTGCCTACACCCGCGACCAGCTCAAGGCATGGGTGGAGTACGCCAGAAAGAACAACGCTATCATCCTCTACGACGCCGCTTACGAGTGCTTCATCTCCGACGGCGAGCTGGCCCGCAGCATCTTCGAGATCGAGGGCGCCCGCGAGTGTGCCATCGAGATCTGCTCCTTCTCCAAGATCGCAGGCTTCACCGGCACCCGCTGCGGCTACACCGTCGTGCCGAAAGATCTGGAACGTGACGGCATGAACATCAACAAGCTCTGGCTGCGCCGCCAGACCACCAAGTTCAACGGTGTGCCTTATGTCGTGCAGCGCGGCGCTGCCGCCGTCTTTACTGAGAGCGGCATGGCTGAGATCCAGCACAACCTCGACTACTACCGCAAGAACGCCAAGGTCATCGCCGACGCTCTGGACGAGTGCGGCGTGTGGTACTGCGGCGGCAAGAACAGCCCCTACATCTGGCTGCGCTGCCCCGGCAGCATGAAGAGCTGGGAGTTCTTCGACTGGCTGCTGGAGAACTGCGGCGTCGTCGGCACCCCGGGCGTGGGCTTCGGCGAGTGCGGCGAGGGCTACTTCCGCCTGACCGCTTTCGGTGACGCCGAGAAGACTAGGGTGGCTGCCGAGCGCATCAAGACCGCCATCAAGGCTCTGTAAATTTTATCGCACAAAAAGAGGGAGGCACCCCGCCGGGGCGCCTCCCTTTTTGCTTGCAGTTTAGCGGTTGAAGGTCGTACTGAGGGTCGTGCTCCACTCCTCGCCGGGGGCGAGACAGGCCGCAGCGGCACGCTGCTCCCACTCCTGCGGATCGTCCACCGAGGCGGGCAGAGAGTTCCACGGCTCGATGCAGACGAAGCGCAGGGGCTTCGACAGGGCCGACCAGATGAGGGTATAGGGGAAGCCGGCCACATCGCAGACGATGCTGCGGCCCGTGTCCTTCTCGTAGATGCCCAGCGTCCTGGTGCGCAGGCCCGCCATGCAGAAGCTGTCGTTGTCGAAGAGGTCGTTGGTCAGCTGGATGGCCTGCTGGTTCTTCCACTGGTAGTAGCATTTGCCCGTCAGCAGACCGCCCCCGCTGGCGTCGAGGATGACCGGGCTCTCGGGCTGGTCGAAGCGGAACTCGTAGTCCTCGACGGTGTGGCTGTCATCGAACGGCACCTGAAAGGCCAGGTGGTAGCCGATGCCGAACCGCAGCTCTTCGGCACCGGGGTTCGAGACGGTGAGGGTGTGGTGAAGGGTCTTTCCGTCCAGCCGGAAGGTACTGGTGAGGACGAAGTCGAAGGGGAACTTTTCCGCCTTCATGGCCTCATCCGGGCGCAGCTCCAGCCGGATGGTGTCGCCCTCCGCTTTCAGCAGGGTGTGCTCCACGTCCCGGGCAAAACCGTGCTGGCCGCCCTTGTAGGTCTTGCCGCCATGGGTGAAGCTGCCGTCTTTAAGCTTGCCCGTCCACGGGAAGAGGATGGGCGCGTGGCGCTTCCAGACCGCCGGGTCGGCCTGCCAGAGCAGCTCCTCCCCCGCCGCGTTCTTCAGGCTGACGGCCTCGGCACCGTGAGTGTCCACCGTAAGGCTCAGAAATTCGTTTTGAATGGTCGCCTGCATTTGTCTGCACTCCTTTTCGTGTGTGTTTTGCTGATCCCAGTATACTCCCCCGTGTGCCAAAAATAAAGCCCCCTTCCCATGCTTGCACAAATCGTCACTGGGCAAAAGCCTTCACCCCTTGGGGACAGATTTCCCCCGACCGGGAGAAGCCTTTATTCGGAAGCACGATTTCCATGCTCTGCTTGCTTCAACAGGGCTGTGCCAGCGGCAGGGTGACGACAAAGGTAGTGCCGTTTTCGCTGCTGCTCTCCACAGTCACACTGCCGCCGTGCAGTACGGCGATCTCCCGCACAAGGGCAAGGCCAAGCCCCACGCCGCCCATCTCCCGGCTGCGGGACTTATCCACCCGGAAAAAGGGCTGGAAGATGCTCTCCCGGCAGTCTGCGGGAATGCCCGGGCCGGTATCCGCAACGCGCAGCACGGCAGTTTGCTTTTCCCGCCGCAGAGTGACGCGCACCGCACCGTCGAGGCGGTTATACTTGATACCGTTTTCCACCAGATTGAACACCAGTCGGTAGATCAGCGCATCACTGCCCACCATGCCCAGTTCCGCGCAGTCCTGCTGCAAGGAGATATTGTTTTTCTGGGCAAGGGGGGTCAGGTCGGTCAAAATTTCCTCCACCAGCGGTGCAAGGGCGATCTGGTCAGTACGGGAGATCGATTGCAGATTGCTCATCTCTAATAAAGTGCGCACAAGGGCGGTCAGGCGATCCAGTTGCTCCCGCAGAGAGCTGACCAGCCCGGCAGTCTCGGCATCCATGGCTGGGTGCTCCTCTGCAAACAGTTCCAGCTTCGTCTGCAAAATAGCCAGCGGGGTGCGCAGCTCGTGGGCTGCGTTGCCCGCAAACTGCCGTTGTAATTCAAAGGACTGTGCCAGGCCATCCAGCATCCGGTTTACCGACCGGCTCAACTGCCCGAATTCCTGCACGGTATCTTCGTCCAGACGGACGGTAGCAATGCTGTCCTGATCGACCCGCTGCGCCTGCTGCGCAAGCTGCTGCAACGGTTTCAGAGCTCTGCCGCCGACAAAATAAGCGATGGCCGCGCTGAGGATGGTGACCACAGCAGTGATGCACCAGCCCTTGCGGCCAAAAACCACCTTTGCATCGTAGACTTCCTGTGAAAAATGCGCCAGCAGGCTGGACATTTCCTCCTGCGGGATCTCGATGGTCAAGGAATCCTCACTGCCGGGCTGATACTGCATCATAAAGCCGTTGAGGGCATCCATGCCGGTTGCACCGGTGCGGTATAAAAGCAGGTTCATGCACACGCAGGCACAGGCGATGAGCAGCGCCGTCAGCAGGGTGATGCGCCATTGCAGGGACAACCGTTTCATTGTACCTCTCCTCCGATCTCGTAGCCTTCCCCGATGCGGTTGCGGATGGGGTCGTAGCCCAGCACCGCCCGCAGCTTTTTGCGCAGGGCAGAGATATGTACCCGGATGGAGTTGCTGAAGCTGTCCACGCTTCCGTCCCAGACGTGCTCAATCAGCTCTTCCTGACTGACCGGGCGTCCCTGATGCAGCAGCAGATATTCCAGTACGCCGCTCTCCTTCCGCGTCAGGGCAAGGGTCTGACCATCCACCGTGGCAACGCGGCTGCGGGTGTTGAAGCTGAGCCGCCCGCAGCACAGGCAGACGTCCTGCTGGATGAACTTGCGCCGGGTCAGGCTGCGCACCCGGGCTTCCAATTCTGCAAGGTGGAATGGCTTGGAAAGATAATCGTTCGCCCCGGCATCCAGCCCCTCCACCTTATCTGAAATTTCACTGCGCGCTGATAAGATCAGCACACAGGTCTCAAGGTCGTGCTGCCGTAAGCTGCGCAGCACCTGCATCCCGTCCACCTTGGGCAGATTGAGGTCCAGCAGTACAAGGTCGTACCGCTCTGCCGTCAGCGCTTCCAATGCGGCTTCGCCGTCTGCACAGGCGTCCACCTCGTACCCGGACAGCCGCAGCTTCCGGGCAATGTCCTCCCGCAGGGAGTGCTCGTCCTCTACCACCAAAAGGCGCATTTTGTTTTCCACCCTTCCCGTAAAAAATCCATTTCTTGCGTTTTTCTTCATTATAACAGATTATAGCAGACGGTGTTAAGATTCGTGTTAAGATTTTCCTAGGGTGTATCTGAAAAGTCGAAAATTTAGTCTATTTCTACAAGCACAGCTGGATTTTGCGTTAAACAGCCTTGAAATCCACAAAGGATTCCTGCGGCTATTTGCCTTAAATCCCGCTTGTGCTTGCGAAATATTCGTCATTTTCTTTGTTTTCAGATACACCTTAGCAGAAATTTTATCCCGCATGGTGTATACTGGTGCCATCAAACAACAGGAGGCTATGATGTTCATGACAAAAAAACAGGCGCAGCTGCTTTTGCTTGCTGCCGGGGTGCTGATGCTGCTGTTCGGCGTATGGCGGGGCGAGGCAGACACCGTATTTTCAAAAGCCATCCGGCTGTGTATGGAGTGTGTGGGCATTGGATAAGAAAAAATTAAATCCCCTTGCCCGGTTCCGGGGCTTTATACAGGCCGGAGCGACCCTTTTAACCAACATCCACCTGCCCAACTTTGCTAAAGGAACGCTGTATCAGGGCAATGGAAAATACGTCTGCGTCCCGGGGCTGAACTGCTATTCCTGCCCGGGCGCTGCCGGTGCCTGCCCGGTGGGGGCGTTTCAGGCGGTAGTGGGCTCTTCCAAATTCCGCTTTTCCTACTACATCACCGGCATTCTCATCCTTTTCGGGGTGCTGCTGGGACGGTTCATCTGCGGTTTCCTCTGCCCGTTCGGGTGGTTTCAGGAGCTTTTGCACAAGATTCCCTCTCCCAAGCTTTCCACCAAAAAGCTAAAGCCGCTGCGCTATTTAAAGTATGCGGTGCTGCTGGTCATGGTGGTGCTGCTGCCATTGCTGGCGGTCAACGAGCTGGGCATGGGCGACCCCTTCTTCTGCAAATATCTCTGCCCACAGGGCGTGCTGGAAGGCGCCCTTCCCCTCTCCCTGACCAATGCTGGCATCCGCGCCGCGCTGGGCAAGCTGTTCACATGGAAAGCCTGCATTCTGCTGGCAGTCATTATGGGCAGCGTGGTGTTCTACCGCCCCTTCTGCAAGTGGCTGTGCCCGCTGGGCGCGTTTTATGCGCTGCTGAACAAGGTCTCGCTGTTCCAGATGCGTGTAGACACCCACAAATGCGTCTCCTGCGGCGCCTGCGCAAGGGCCTGTAAGATGGACGTAGACATTACCAAGACCCCCAACCACGCCGAATGCATCCGCTGTGGGATGTGTATGAAAGCCTGCCCCACGGACGCCATCCAGTACAAGTTCGGGCTGGGAGACCAATCAAACACCGAAACAACAAAGGAGTAAAACCATGAAATTCAACCGTGTAACCGCACTTTTGCTCAGCCTTACGCTGGCTTTCAGCCTTGCCGCCTGCGGGCAGGGCGCGTCCTCTGCATCTTCTGCATCCTCTTCTTCTGCCGCTTCCTCTGCGGCAGCGGAAACCAAGACCGAGGAGCAGCTGCTGGCCGAGGAAAACGAGATCCTTTCCGCAAACGATGCCCTGTGGGAGAAGGTGTTCGCTTCCATGGACAAAAACATGACTGAGACCACCCTCAGCACGAACTACGGCGATTTTCTGCGAAGCTCCGTGGAAAAGGCAAAGGACCAATTCTCGGATGAGGAGTACAAGACCCTGACCGCCGATGCAGAAAAAATCCGTGCCATCGAGGAGCAGATCGCCACCCTTGCCCTCGCGGACGCGGCCGCTTCCGGCGCTGCCGCACAGGGCACTGCCTTCCCCCAGTTTGAGGGCAGCGATTTAGAGGGCAACCCGGTGGACAACAGTCTGTTTGCGGGCAACGCCTTTACGGTGGTGAACTTCTGGTTCAACGGCTGCAAGCCCTGCGTAGAGGAACTGGACGACCTGAACGCCCTGAACGAGAAGGTCAAGGCACAGGGCGGCGAGGTTGTCGGCATCAACACCGAGACGCTAGACGGCAACCAGCAGGGCATTGATGCCGCCAAAAAACTGCTGGCTGCAACGGGCGCAAGCTACCGCAACATCTACTTTGCCTCCGGCAGCGACGCCGGCAAGTTTGCGCTGAACATCATGGCCTTCCCCACCACCTACGTTTTTGACCGGGACGGCAACGTTGTGGGCCAGCCCCTGCTGGGCGGCATCGACAAGGAAGAAAACCTTGCCGCCCTGCAAAAAAATATTGACGCTGCCCTTGCCAAGGACAACGCCAAATAAGCTATTCTCCCCTGCCACGGAAATCAACTTTTAGAGTTCGTCCCAGAGCAGCCGGATGAGGGGCAATTTCCCGTAAGCTGCTGCTCGTTTGCGCCCTCATCAGTCACCTGCGGTGACAGCTTTCCCCCAACCGGGGGAAGCCTTTAGAGAAAATTTGATTTCTGTAATTCCCTGCCGCCTACGGGCGGCTTTTTTGTTTGCACCGGGCATTGTCATGCACGCCCGGGCGCCGGACGGAATACGCTGGGGCAAAAGCATACTTTTACCAGCAAAGGAGCGTATCTCCATGAAGAACACCGGAACTCTCCGCATCCAGGCCTTTGCGGCCCGTCAGTCCAGCCCTGTCGAGGGTGTGACCGTCACCGTCAGCGGCAACGGCTTTACCGCCACCCGCCTGACCGACGCCGAAGGCAACGCCGACGACGTCACCCTTACCACCCCCGCCTGTGCTCTCTCGCTGGACGAGAACAACACCACGCAGCCCCCCTACGCGGTCTGTGACCTCGTGGCCTCCAAGCCCGGCTACCGCACCGTCCGCATCCAGGGTGTGCAGGTCTTCCCCGGGCAAGTGACGCTGGCCCAGCCCGAGATGATACCCGACACCGAGGAGATGCGGGACACGCCCAACGTCCCCATCGTCATCCCACCCCACAGCCTCTTCACCGGCGACGGCGGCAGCGGCCCGAACCCGTTCCTCGCCTGTGTTCCGCGGGTGCTGGACCGGGTCATCATCCCCAAGAACATCACCGTCCACCTCGGCAAGCCCGCCGCCTCGGCCCGGAACGTCACCGTCTCGTTCCGCAGCTATATCGCCAACGTGGCGTCCAGTGAGGTGTATCCGACCTGGGCTGACGAAAACAGCCCAGCGGGGCGGTCAACCTGCCTGCCGACTCAGAAATTCCATTCGATCGTGATTTTTTGCTCTCCGGTAAGCGGATCTTTTGGGCTGACGATGACCCGATGAACCAGCAGTACAGCAAGTTCGCGGGTCAGGTACGAAACCTGTGCCAGTTCACGGACACGCTGCCTCTGCGTCTGGACTCCACCGGTTTCTTCCTGCTGTTGTTCCAGTTCCGTTTCCAATGTATCGATCCGGGTCTCTGCCTTTTTCACTTCTTCCAGAAAGGTCTGGTTCATTTCAGAAAACTGAACGGCATCAATCAGACCAGACACCTTATCCAGATACAACTCCTGCATGGCCTTGCGCCGCCGGGCTGCTTCGCTCTTCAACCGTTTCAGCTCGTCGCGCCTGGCCTGCTCTCGCTGCCGGATGGGGTCATCCTGTTCTGGAAGGGGAACTTTTTCAGGGTCAAAATAGTCTGCCGCATACGCCCGGATACGTTCCAGTACCGCATTCTCCAAGGCGCTCATATCGGTACAGGTCTTGTTGCCGCACACTTCCGGTGCGCGCTGGTGCATCCGGCAGCGAACATAGCGTCTCCATCCGCTCTCGGCTGTCGGCCAGTCTGCTCCATGCAGCTGCCACAGCAGCTGCACACTACTTTCCGTGCCAAAGGATGGATCATACCGCCGACAGCGCTTCGGGTGCGCCCCTGCATCATCCTCTGGACCGTTTCAAACATTTCTCGCTCAATGATCGCTTCATGCGTATTTTCTACAACGATCCACTGCGATTTTGGCATCCAAATCGTCTTTTCAGACTTGTAACTTATCTTTTTATGCTTTCCCTGCACCATATTTCCGATATAAAGCTGATCATGTAATATTTGATATACGGTGGGACTGCTCCAAAGAGCCGCATTTGTATTCTTCAATGCACTGCGGTAATGGATGCCATGCAGCTGCTTATAGGCCGTTGGGCTTGGAATTTTTTCGTCATTCAGGATGCGTGCGATCTTGTGTGCGCCGATCCCGTTAAGCGCCATGGAAAAGATCCGCCTTACCACTTCGGCTGCTTCCGGGTCGATGATGAGTTTTCCTTTTGCATTTGGGTCTTTGCAGTATCCATACCGTGCAAAAGAGCCGATGAACAGCCCCTCTTTCCGCTTGTGGTCAAGCACCGAGCGGACATTGGTGGACAGATCTTCCAGATACCACTCGTTGATCAGGCCGTTGATCTGGCGGGATTTTTTGTTCGCGGTATCGTTGGTATCCACATGGTCTACCACCGCAATGAAGCGGACGCCCCACTCCATGAACTTTCCGTGCAGATATTTTTCCACGAGCTCCATGTCACGGGTGAAACGGGATTGCGTTTTGGCCAGAACCACGTCAAACTTGTGCTCACTGGCTGCTTCGATCATCGCGTTGAACGCCGGACGGTTCCGGTCGATGCCGGAATAGTCCTCATCCGAATAGATCTGGTAAATATCAAATCCGTTCTCCAGGGCGTACTGGAGCAGCATCGACTTTTGATTCTGGATGCTCTCCGATTCACCAATTTTATCTTCATCTTCTTTGCTCAGGCGGCAATAAATTGCTGCTTTCATGATCTGCCCCCCTCTTTTTGTACACGAGCATCCATGCGCAGCATCACGCATCCCTCCTTCCAATTCAGGGATGCCACATCAGGCACAGGATCTTGGAGGAACGGCATTGAGCAATCCATCGATGATATATCGCTCAAATTCCTTTTGAAACCGTTCTTTGCGCTGTTCGTTGTTGTCCGAACGAAATTTTTCGTGCAGAATAAAAGGAGTTTTTTTCATCGAATCCCCCTTTTCGGTCCATCTGGTCGTGATATGTGTCACTTCAGTCTATTTCCAGTCAGCGAAATTCAGAACTTTCCAGATTTTTCATGCAAAATATGGCAAGACGTTCAAAATCAACTTGAAACGCTTTTGCCGCAATGGTACAATTATACTGTCATTTTATGGAAACTCGGCGCAAAGCCCCGTGCGGACAGGCCGCAAGCGTCGGAGTTCCTGTGGGATGTGTAAGAATCGCTAAGGCAGCACTGCGCTCCTGCACCTGCGCAGTATTGCTTTCCGAAAATGTGAGAAAGTATATTTATATGATGAAAAAGATCTCCCGCCGCTCGTTTTTGCAGGTCTGCGGCATTACTGCGGCAGCGGCAGCGATGACGGCATTGGCATGAGCGAGGAGTTTCAAAAGACCCTTTTTGACCCCTTTACCCGGGAGGAAAGATCCGGCACCAATAAGGTGCAGGGTACCGGCCTTGGCATGGCCATCACCAAGAGCATCGTAGACCTGATGGGCGGTTCCATCAGCGTGGAGAGCGCCCCCGGTAAGGGTACCCGCTTTGAGGTCGTGCTGGAATTTCCCATTGCTACGGAGTCGGATCATGCGCAGAAGGTGCAGGCTCTGCCGGAGGAAGCAGAAGAAACTTCTCCCCTGTCCGGCATGAAGTTCCTCTGCGCCGAGGATAACGCCATCAACGCCGAAATTCTGGAAATGCTGCTGGAATCCAAGGGCGCAAGCTGCACCATCTGCTCCAACGGTCAGGAGATCGTGGATGCCTTTGCCAGCGTCAAGCCCGGCGAGTACGACATGATTTTGATGGACGTGCAGATGCCGGTGATGGACGGCCTGGAGGCCACCCGCCGCATCCGCAATGGCGAAAATCCGCTGGGCAAAACCATTCCCATCCTTGCCATGACCGCCAACGCCTTCCTTGAGGATATGCAAAAGAGCAAGGAAGCCGGCATGGACGAACATCTCTCCAAACCCGTGGACATTGCAGCACTGGAATAGACCGTAAAACGCTTCCGCGTTACCCTTTCCCATTAAAAAATAGCGGAAAAGCGCGTTTCCGCAGATGAAACACACAAATGATGTAAATGATGTAGAAGAGGGTCAGAACGTGAATACACTTTCCGAGATCGAGGAATATTACAAAGCGCGTGAGCAGCAGCTGTTGAAAAAACTTCATCAACAGGGAGCCGCTCTTGCCGCAGCGGAGCAGGCGCTGAAACAACTGACCGAAAATCAGAAAGTATCGGAGGACGAAACAGCCCGACAGCGCGCTGCACGGGAGCAGGCATTCGAAGAAAAGCTCTATCGGGATCCGCTGACAGGAATTTACAACCGCCGCTATTACGAAGAAGTTGCCCGCAAAACCATCGGCCCGGCGGGTGTCGCACTGATGGATGTGGATGATTTCAAGATCTGCAACGATACCTATGGGCATTACGCCGGAGATATGGCACTGAAAACGGTGGCAAACACCATCCAGTCCTGCATCCGGAAGTCGGACCTGCTCATCCGCTATGGCGGAGACGAATTTCTGCTGGTGTTACCCGGCATTCCGGGAGACTTTTTGCAGACCAAACTGGAACAGATCTGCACCGCCGCGCAGATGGCATCTGTACCCGGCTATTCGCATTTCCGTATCTCGCTGAGCATTGGCGGAACGATACAGTCCCTCGCCGACCCTATGGAAAACATCGTTCGCCGGGCGGATCGGCTGATGTATCAGGCAAAGTGCCGCAAGAATGCCGTCATGGTGGAGGTTCCGGGGCATAACCTGGCGGCTTTGGAAAAACTTTTGCAGAACAAGCCACAGATCTTACTTGTGGATGACTCCGCAATGAACCGCATGATGCTGACAGAGATCCTGGGAGACAGTTACCACATTCTGGAAGCCGAAAACGGACGGGAATGCATGGAAAAATTGCAGGCAGAAACCGGAAACATTGCACTGGTGCTGCTGGACATCAATATGCCCGTTATGGACGGCTTTGAAGTGCTGAAAGCCATGAATGCCAACCACACCATCGAGGATATCCCGGTCATTATGATCTCCAGCGAGGACTCCGATGCGACGATCCGGCGTTCCTATGAGCTGGGCGCAAGTGATTATGTCAATCGCCCCTTCGATGCTCGTATCGTGTACCGCCGTGTGACCAACACCATCAAGCTGTACGCCAAGCAGCGACGGCTGGTGCAGATGGTCTCTGAGCAGATCCGCGCCCGTGAAAATAATACGGATACGCTGGTGGGTGTACTGAGTCATATCGTAGAATTCCGCAACGGCGAAAGCGGCGCCCATGTGCGGCACATCCGTATCATCACCGAGCTGCTGCTCCGCCGTCTGTTGGAGATCAGCAGCAGATACTCTATCACTGCAGAACAGCAGGATATGATCCCGCTGGCTTCTGCCCTGCACGACATCGGAAAAATCGGCATTGACGAAAAGATCCTCAACAAGCCCGGCAAACTGACCCCGGAGGAATTCGAGGTCATGAAGACCCACAGTATGCTGGGAGCCCAGATGCTGCATGATCTGGATAATTTTGCAGAGCAGCCGCTGCTGCAAACGGCCTACGAGATCGCCCGCTGGCACCACGAACGCTGGGATGGGCGCGGCTACCCAGATGGACTGAAGGGCGATGAGATCCCCATCAGCGCACAACTGGTCTCGCTGGCTGATGTGTACGATGCTCTGACCAGCGAACGCTGCTACAAAAAAGCCTTCTCCCACGAAAAAGCCGTGCAGATGATCCGGAACGGCGAGTGCGGAGCGTTCAACCCGCTGCTGCTGCAGTGCCTGACAGATATTCAGGCTGACCTGAAAGAAGAATTACAGCAGCACAACTGAGCAATGGATGCAATAAAACAGGAGAACAAAAAGTCCAAATGAAACACAGAATCTCACGCCGTGCATTTCTGCGCGGCTGCACGCTGCTGGCGGCATCTGCTGCCGTTGGCAGTCTGACTTCCTGCGGCGGAACGAATGCGAAGGACAGCGGTCTTCCGCAGCTCATTGTGGGAAGCGATACCTATCCGCCCTATATTTATCTGAACAATGACGGCGTTCCCGCCGGGATCGACGTGGAGATCGCCACCGAAGCATTCCGCCGCATGGGATATGCTGCCCGGTTTGAACCGATCGATTGGGAGCAAAAAACAGCTCTGGTGGAAAGCGGTACCATCGACTGCATCTGGGGCTGCTTTTCCATGGATGGGCGCGAGGAGGTATACCGCTGGGCGGGACCCTACATGGTGAGCCGTCAGGTGGCTGCGGTGGATGCCGACAGCAGCATCCGGACACTCGGCGACCTTGCCGGAAAGACCATCGCCGTGCAGAGCACCGGCAAGCCGGAGGAGATCTTTCTCAGCGGCTCCGACCCGCGCATCCCGCAGACCGTCGAGGTGTTCAGCACCGAAGACCGCAGCGTGCAGTATGCGATGCTGGCCTGCGGCTATGTGGATGCCATCGCTGCCCATGAGACGGCCATCCTGCAATACATGAAGGACAATTCCGTGGAGTTCCGCATCCTCGAAGAACCGCTGCTGGTCACCGGGCTGGGCATCGCCTTTGCCAAAAACGACAGCCGCGGGCTGGACACCCAGCTGAACGCTGTTCTTGCGCAGATGCGCACAGACGGCACACTGGAGCAGATCCTTGGCAAGTATCTTGAACATCCTTCGCAGTATCTGGAGGTGGACACCATTGGCACGTAAAAACAAAACCATCTCAGATACATGGAGATGGGGGCTCTATCTGGTCATCGGCGTGCTTTTTATGGCCGGCGTCGTTTTTTTCTCGAGTTGGCAGGCACTGCACGCAACGGAGGCTCGTTTCTGCCAGATCCTTGATTTTGTCAAATCCCAGTCCACCAGCTTTGAAAAGCACAACGATACGATTGTGGCCAAAGCGCTCCGCCGCGCGGCGGTATCGGTGCATCAGCTGGCACAGGACCCTGCGCTCGACCTTTCCGACCCGCAATGCCTGAACAGGCAGGCAGAGAAGCTCTGGCTCACAGGTATTTCGGTTCTGTCTCCGGACGGTACGCTCCTGTGCGAATCCACAACCAACGGCATCGGCTATGCCCAGTTTGGAGAACCGCTCAAGAATGATGCCGTTCTGGACGTTTTCTCTTACCCGCAAAAGACCTATCTGAAGCGGGTCCTGCTGGAGGATGGGTCTGCCGTGGATGTTGCGGCACACCGGGCAGAAAGCAAAGAGGTGATCCTGCTTGCCTACCGCTATACCCCGGCAGAATTTGTAGAAGGAACGGCCTTGTCCATCCAGAGCGTACTGGACGGCTACTCGGTTGAGACCAGCGGCACATTGTTCATCGTGCAGAACAATCAGGTCATTGCCTCCAACCGCCCGGAGCTCATCGGGCAGGATGCTGCGGACAGTCCGCCGGTGCGGGAGATCCGCAAAGCCGGGGCTTCCGAAACGCTGACCCATACCCACGATTGGAACGGCTCCGGCTGCTATTTTGGAATGTACTGCCACGGAAGGTCTTTCGATCTCTACGCGTATACGGATGAAAGATCCGTCTTCCGTGAATCGTTTCCGCTGATTTTGATGGCGCTGGCCGGTTACATCCTGCTTGTAATGGTCCTTCGGGTGCTGCGCAGACGCTCCGTGCAGGAGATGGAGCAGCAGAAGAAAGAGCAGGAGAAGAAATATCAGGCTCAGCTGGAGGAACAGAACCGCAAACTGGAGATCGCACTCCAGCACGAGGGTGCGGCAAACCGTGCCAAGCGGGAGTTCCTGTTCAATATGAGCCACGATATCCGCACCCCCATGAACGCCATCATCGGCTTCACCTCGCTGGCTGCGACCCATATTGATAATAAGGAACAGGTGCTGGACTACCTGAAAAAGATCTCTACCTCCAGCCAGCATCTGCTTTCCCTCATCAATGATGTGCTGGATATGAGCCGCATCGAGAGCGGAAAAGTAAAAATTGAAGAGAAAGCGGTGCATCTGCCGGACCTCGTCCACGATGTGCGCTCCATCATCCAACCCGATGTTTCGGCAAAGCGGCTGTCGCTTTTCATCGATACCATGGACGTGGAGAACGAGGACATCATCACCGACCCGCTGCGGCTGAACCAGATCCTGCTGAACATTTTGTCCAACGCCATCAAGTTCACTCCCACAGGCGGTACGATCAGCATCCGCATTGCCCAGAAGAACGGTGCGCCCAAGGGCCGTGGCTGCTATGAGTTCCGCATCAAGGACAATGGCATTGGTATGAGCGAAGCGTTCCAGAAGCACATCTTTGAGGCGTTCAGCCGGGAGGAAAGCTCCACCGTCAGCGGCATTCAGGGTACCGGCCTGGGCATGTCCATCACCAAGAACATCGTGGATATGATGGGCGGCACCATTGCGATCGAAAGTGAACCGGGCAAGGGCAGCGAATTCATCGTAGATCTCTGCTTCGCACTCAGCGGACAAAGGGTGGAGCCCAAGCAGCTCCCGCAGTTGGAAGGGCTGCGCGCATTGGTAGCAGACGACGATACCGACACCTGCCTGAGCGTCAGCACCATGCTGTCCAAGATCGGGATGCGGCCGGAGTGGACGATCTCCGGCCGGGAAGCGGTGATCCGCACCCGATACGCCATGGAGCAGGGCGACGAATTCAGCGTCTACATCATCGACTGGCTCATCCCCGATATGAACGGCATCGAGGTCGTGCGGCAGATCCGCAAGGTGATCGGGAAAAGCTGCCCTATCATCATTCTGACGGCCTACGATTGGACGGATATTGAAGAGGAAGCCCGCGCTGCCGGAGTGACCGCCTTCTGCGAAAAGCCGCTGTTCCTTTCCGAACTGCTCAGAGTGCTGGCAGAACCGTACGGTGCAGAGCCTGCCTGTAAGCCAGCGCAGCCAGATGCCTCCGAGCTCAAGGGAAAGAAGCTTTTGCTGGTGGAGGACAATGCCTTGAACCGCGAGCTCGCGCTGGAGATCCTGAAGGAAGCGGGCTTTGCGGTAGACACTGCTGAGGATGGCGAGATCGCTGTCCAGAAGATGAAGCAGGCGGCCCCCGGGCAGTACGATTTGATCTTAATGGACATCCAGATGCCCAAGATGGACGGTTACGAGGCAACGCGGCAGATCCGCGCCCTGCCGGATGCTGCAAAGGCAGACATTCCCATCTTCGCAATGACGGCAAATGCCTTTGAAGAAGACCGTCAGAATGCATTGAAGGCCGGTATGGACGGCCACATTGCAAAGCCGCTGGATATTCCGCATCTGCTGCAGGTCCTTGCAGATGTACTGAAATCATAACGGCTGCCAGCCGACAAAAGCAAAAGCACCCGCAGCAGGCTTCGCAGAGGCTCTTGACCTCTGGAAGCGAATGCTGCGGGTGCTTTATTTCTTTTCTGTCTGACAGGCGTTTGACTCACAAAATTTTGTGCAGCTCCTGCACGAGATCGTCGATCACGATGGGCTTGGACAAAAAGCCGTTCATGCCGCTTTCCAGGGCGTTGCGGCGATCCTCGTCGAAGGCGTTGGCGGTCATGGCAAGGATCGGGAGCTTTGCCCGGGCAGGGTCATCCAGTGCGCGAATCTTCCGGGTGGCGGTGTAGCCGTCCATCACCGGCATCTGCACATCCATCAGCACCAGATCATAGCTGCCCGGCGCTGCGGTGCTCACCTTTTCCACCGCCACTTCACCGTTTTCCGCCGTATCGACCCGGAAGCCGTACTCGCGCAGGATCTCCTGCGCGATCTCGCGGTTCAGCTCGTTGTCCTCTACCAGCAGGATATGTCTGTCCTTGAAGTCGGCGTTCTTTTCCGGCAGAAGCTCCTGCGATGCATCTGTCAGCTTCTGGCCGAGGGCGCTCATCAGGGTCTCGCGCAGGTCGGATATGAACATGGGCTTAGAGCAGAAGGCGGTCACACCGGCGGCCTTTGCCTCTACCTCAATGTCAGACCAGTCGTAGGCCGTCAGGATGATGATGGGGGTATCGTCGTTCAGACTGCGTATCTGGCGGGTGACCTCGATGCCGTTCATATCCGGCAGCCGCCAGTCGATGATATAGGCGTGGTAGGCATCGCTCATCTCAATGGACTGCCGCGCGCGCAGCACCGCTTCCTTGCCGGAAAGGGTCCACTCCGCCCGCATTCCCACCTTGACCAGCATCTTTGTCACGCTGTCGCAGGTGTTGAAATCGTCGTCCACCACCAGAGCCTTCAGACCCTCCAGCTCAGCGATCTTTTCCACCGGGCGGTGCTCTGCCTGCACCTGCAGCGGCACACGAATGATAAACTCGCTGCCCTTGCCCTGCGCTGTCTGCACCTCGATGGTGCCGCCCATCATATCCACGATGTTTTTGGTGATGGCCATGCCAAGGCCGGTGCCTTGGATACGGCTGACCGTGGAGGTGCGCTCCCGCTCAAACGGCTCAAAGATTTTTTTGGCAAATTCCGGGCTCATGCCGATGCCGTTGTCCTTGATGCGGAACTCGTACTGTCCGCAGCCGCGCACCTGCCCGGCAAGCTGGCGCACCCGCACCGAGACCGTGCCGCCCGCCGGGGTGAACTTGATGGCGTTGGACAGCAGGTTCAGCAGGATCTGGTTCAGCCGGGTCTTATCGCAGTAGACATCCTCGTCGGTCACATCCATCGCATCCATATAAAGCTCCAGCTGTTTTGCGTAGATCTGCCCGCTGACGATGGTTTTCAGATCGTGCAGCACCTCCGAAAGGTTGACTTCCACCTCTTCCAGATGGAGCTTTCCGCTTTCGATGCGGCTCATATCCAGCACATCGTTGATGAGCGAGAGCAGATGGTTGCTGGAAGCAAGGGTCTTAGCCAGATAATCCTTCACCCGCTCCTTGTCGTCGATATTGCTGATCGCCAGTGTGGTAAAGCCGATGATGGCGTTCATGGGGGTGCGGATGTCGTGGGACATATTGGAAAGGAAGGTGCTCTTGGCGCGGTTTGCAGTCTCGGCAGCGGCAACGGCATCCGAAAGCGCCTGATTCACCTGTTTGTCGGCGGTGCGGTCGGACATGACCAGGATGTATTTGGTCCTGCCCTCCACCTCGCTGCCTATGGCGATGTTATGGAACCAGCGGCGCTCTTTGGTTTCCAGATGCTCAAACTCGAGATCCCATTCCCGCTGCTGTCCGCTGAGAAGCCCATCCAGAAAGTTTTCGCCCTGCTCCGGGGCGCCCAGCTTGTCCAGAGCATGGACATCCTGCCGGACTTCTCTCCACGGGATGCCCAGAAGCCGCTCAATGTTCGGGCTGACATAATCCACCTTGGAGGTCTCTGCGTCCAACATCAGGAAAACGTCGTCCACGTTCAGCGAGAGCTTCTGGAACAATTCATCCCGGTACCGGATCTCGGTATCCTTCCGGCGCAGGGTGACATGGCTTCTGCGCACAATGAGCAGAATGGCCAGCACCGCAAGACCTGCGGCGATGCCCGCCACGATCTGCGCCGTGCGGAACCACAGTTCGTCCAGATTAGCATTGACAATGCTGACCGGCACAAGCCCCACCATCGTCCAGCTCTGGACCGCTGTGCCCTCGTAGACCAGATAATAGCTGGTGTCGCCCAGTTTGACCCTCAGGTTTCCGCTGCTGCCCTGTGCAAAGGCATTGGACAGATCCAGGATCTGCGCCTCGGAAAGATCGGAATGGTCGCGCAGCATCGCAATGAAATTGTAAATGGTCTCCTTGCGGTTTACAGAACTGTCGATGACCACCCGCCCGTCCGGGTAGATGACATAGTTGCTGGCATTGCCCTCAAAGGCAGAGCTGTCCAGCAATCTAAGCACCGCATCATTATAATAAGAGATGGCAACGGCATCGTAGGCAAAGCCCCGGTAGCTGCCCTGCGTTTCGGGACAGATGAACGCCAGCATCTGGGGCTTGCCGGGCAGCGCCGTGTTCACGACGACATCCTCATCGTGAGCGAGCTTTTCGTCCAGATTGGTCTGCAGGCCAAGATAGCCGGTCTCCCCCGTCACGGTCATGTAGTTGCCGTCATAGGTAAGAAAGTAGAATTCGGCAAACCCAGCCTCCTGCTGTGCCGCCCTGATATACGCCTGTATTTCGGCCTCATCCGAGGCAGTTTCCAGAAAGCCGTTGTACAGATGCAGGTAGCTCACATTTTTGCGCACCAGCTCTTTCAGCATATTATTGGATTTATGCAGCACCTCTTCCAGATGCGAGGTACTTTCCTGATAGATGGTCTGAGACACAAACGAGATGTACCGAACGCTGAAACCTGCTATCAGCAAGACCAGAAGAAGGATGGCAGCAACAGGGAGCCACTTTTGCCGGGGATGGCAGTTTCGTTTGGATCCATGCTTTTCGTCTTCCATCCCGCTCACCTCAGTGTCATGTAGTTTTCAGGCTCTGCAAGCGCTGCGCCGCCGCCGGAGAGATGATCGCGCCATCTGTTTTTTACCCATGTATCTCCGTCCAAAGACCTACCGCTTTCGCTCGCAAGCAGCGCTTCCATCTGATTTTCCGCTGCCAGACAGGTCACGGTAACGGTGTCGTCGTCCCGGAGCGGCTGTCCGTTCCGGGTGATGCCGGTCAGGGTATAGCTGCCGCCTGCCTCTTTGACCTCCACGGCAATGCCGCTGACCACCGGCAGAGAACCGCGGTTGAAGGGCACAAACCCGCCCTCGCAGCCCTCCACAAAGGCGCGGACGGTCTCCTTCAGCTCTGCGCCGGTCATAGTGCGCTGGCGGGACATCAGACCGTTGGGCATGATCATGGAAGCGGCCATTTTCTTGTTATAATCTGCCTGCAGCACACTGCCGGTAAAGCTGTTTGCGGTGGCAAGCAGCACATCGGTGCCATAAACGCCCCGCAGCGTGTTCGCCATAACGGAGAAGGAGGCGCTGCCGCCGTTTGCGTGGAAGACATTGGAATAGCTCTTCCCGGAGGTCAGCACGATCTCGTCATCGGCAGGCGTTTCTTCGGCAAGAAGCTGGGCATTGAACGCACGATAAGCCTGCTGTGCCGTGTACTCGCCCGCGATCATTTTGGAGACAACGTCCTTGGAGACGGCAAAGAAATCGTTGGAGGCGATGCGGATATACATGTGGTTTTCTTCCACCACATCGCGCACATCCTTCATGTACTCGGTCAGGCGCAGGGGGACGTTCTGGCTGTAGCTCAGCAGGTCCTGCCCGTCGGCAACGATGCGGCTCTGCGCCTCCTCGGAGAGCATGACGTTCAGCACCTTCATGGCTTTTTCGCGGCGCGCGGTGTCCTGCTCGAGGTCACGGTTCAGAGCGATCTGGAAATACGGGGTGGTCATGATCCACTTTTCGCCGTTCTGGCTGAAGAAGGGCAGGAAGATCGTGTCGATGCCCTCATCCCGAAACATCTTGACACCGGCAGAGCTGCCAAAGTACATGGCAACTTCTCCGTTCCGGAACATCCCGGTCACATCGTCGTAATTCAACGCAAGATCGTCTGCCGTGAGGTGGGTATCCTGAATGAACTGCGCCATCCGCTCAAACGCCCCCGGCCACACGGTGTCGTCCAGACCCACCCGTGCGGTGCTGGCAGGGTCGCTGTAAGCAGTGCGCCACTTGCGCCCATCTGTCGTGGTAAGCTCGGCAGCGGAAAGCCCCTGCAGCGTTTCCATGCAGGTGTAGTCGTAGGTATAATCGGCGGTAAAGCCGCGGATGCCCACCTTCTCAAACGCCTGACAGGCCGAAACGAAGCTCTCGTAATCGGTGGGCAGAGGAATATCGTACTGCTCAAAAAGGCCGCGGTTGACCACAAAGCCGTGGGCATCGGCGCAGACCGGAAGCCAGTTCACGCTGCCGTCCTCGTTTTTGAAGCTGTTGAGGTAGGTGTTGTACACAGCGCCCGCCTCGTTGGTCAAGGCAAGGTTCATCAGGCTGTCCTTCAAGGGAGCCGCATCGTGCAGCGAGAAGCGGCAGCTGGTGATAATATCCGGCAGACCGCCGTTCTCCTCCAAAAACTTGTAAAAATCCAGATCGTTGTTTCCCACGATGAATTCAATATTTACATCCGGCAGCTGGGACTGGATATAAGGCGCATAGGTCTCGTACAGGCTTGTACTCCACAGATACACCTGAATGGTCTGAGCATCCTCCTGCTTTTCCACATTTTCGGCGGTTTTTGTTCCGCATCCGGTCAGTACAGATAGACCTATCACCAATGCCGCAAGTGCAGAAATAAGGCCGTGCAATGTTCTTTTGTTCATTAAATCGTTCTCCTCACAACTCTTGGGCAGCTGCCGTTCTGCACTCCCAAATACCACAAAAAGGCATTGATACAGCATGACAGAACTATAGGATTATTTTACCACCGCCATGATGGATTTTCAATAAAATTTCATATATTGATACTGCTTATGTTCTATGATTATCCCTTGACAAAAAGGCAGCTTTGGCCAGTTGGGTTATTTTGCTCCCCGTGGCCCGAGCAGGCCCTGCGGGCCAACATCCACTGCCAGATCTCGCTGGCTCTCAACCGCATCTACACCGAGTGGTACCCCAGCAAGGGCTACAGTTTCAACATCACCAACTCCACCAGCTACGACCAATACTACGTCCATGGCCGGACGGTGTTCGACGTCATGGTGCGGCTGACGGACGACATCTTCAACACCTATATCCGCAAGACCGGCACCGTGAACCCCTACTACGCTGAATATTGCGACGGAAAATCCGTCACCTGCCCCGGCCTCAAGCAGTGGGGGACGGTCACGCTGGCCAATCAGGGCCGCAATGCACTGAGCATCCTCAAATACTACTATGGCAACAACATCGAGATCATCCGCACCAACAACATCCAGTCCATCCCCCAGAGCTACCCCGGAAGCCCTCTGCGGCAGGGCAGCACCGGAGCGGCGGTGTTCACCCTGCAGCGGCAGCTCAACCGCATCACCAAAGACTATCCCTTCCTCGGCCTGCTGACGGTGGACGGCATTTTCGGCCGCAAGATGACCGAGACGGTCAAAAAGTTCCAGAGGCAGTTCAACCTCACCGCCGACGGCGTGGTGGGCCGCAGCACCTGGTATAAGATCAGCTATATCTATGTCTCGGTGAAGGACCTCGCCGAGCTGACCAGTGAAGGCGAGACATTCAGCGGCACCCTCCCGGACGGCTCATGGAACCTCGGCAGCAGCGTCCTCAAACAGGGCTCCACCGGCAGTGAGGTAGAGCAGATGCAGTTCTGGCTGAGTACGCTGGCTCAGTATGAGAGCAGCATCCCCTCTGTCACGGTGGACGGCGTCTACGGCAGCGGCACAGCGGCGGCTGTCCGGGCGTTCCAGCGGCGCTACGGCCTGACGGTGGACGGCATCGTGGGCCGCACCACATGGACCGAACTGTACGACCAGTTCCGCAGCATCCAGTCCGACAACGGCACCCCCAACGCCTACCCCGGCACCGCCCTGCGCCAGGGCAGCAGCGGCCAGAACGTCCGGCTGGTACAGTTCTGGCTGAAGATCGCGCGGACGGTCTATTCCAGTCTCAACAACATCACCGTGGACGGCATCTTCGGCTCGTCTACCGCAGCGGCCGTGCGGCGGTTCCAGACCTACTTCGGCCTCACCAGCGACGGCGTCGTGGGCCGGACGACATGGAACAAGCTCTACGAAGTCTACAACGACATCGCCAACCGCCTGCTTTCGCCCAGCCTGCGGCCCGGCGAGTACCCGGGCGTGCTGCGCAATGGCTCCACCGGCACCGCCGTCCGAGAGCTGCAATTCTACCTCTACCTCATGAGCGCCTACCAGAGCAGCATCCCCTCTGTCTCCATTGATGGCCGTTTCGGCGCAGCCACCGAAGCCGCCGTGCGGGCCTATCAGCGGTTCGCCGGGCTGACGGTGGACGGCATCGTAGGCCGGAAGACATGGGATTCGCTCTACGGCAAAGCGTCGGCCCTCCGCTCGTCCGGGCCGGTGGTCACCCTCAAGCGTCTCCCCTACCCCGGCACGCCGCTCACCGTCGGCACCGACAGCAGCGCCGTGCTCTACTACACCCTGCTTTTGCAGCGCATCGCCTACTACTACGACAGTGTAGCGTCCCCCGCGCTTTCCAGACAGTACACACAGGAGACCGCGGACGCCACCGCCAGCGCGCAGGAGCTTCTGGGCCTGCCCGCCACCGGCGTGGCAGACGCCGAGACGTGGACAGCAGTGGAAGCCCTGAGCTTACAGCTGGCGGCCTTCACCCCCAACCCCGACCGGCATCCCGAGCAGGGGCCGGACTACCCGGACCGGGCCATGAAGGAGGGCAGCGCAGGGCCTGACGTCCGCCTCATCGAGGGCTGGCTCAATGGCCGCTCCAAGCTCTACTGCGAGGAGGACTACGTCGCCGACAACTCTGTCTTCGGCCCGGAGGATACCGCCGCTGTGAAGGAGACGCAGCAGCGGGCGGGCCTTGAGACAAACGGCGTCGTGGACCGGCCCACCTGGGCCGCACTCCGCGCCCAGAGCCATACTGCCTGCGACAGCTGCACCGAGGAGGGATGAGAGATGGCACGCTTACTGGTCTATGACGCCTACGAGAACAAAGTCTACACCTATTCGAGCCTGCGCGAGAACGACCCCATGCCCTACAGCACCGGCAGGACTCTGACCGTGCGGGAGTTCCGGGGCAAATCGAACAGCCCGGTGCTCTGGACGACCATCGCGGCAATGGAAGCGTGGAACCTCACCCGCCGCAAATACGGCAGGGGCATCCCGGTGGGATACGCCTTCCGCCGCATCTGGGAGGGAGGCCACGGCACCCGCAGCCAACACTATGCCGGTGTGGCCTTCGACGTGGGGCAGAGTCTCAGCCAGACCCAGCGCACCGCCATCTACAACGCCGCCCGCTCCACCGGGGCGTGGGGCTATGTCGAACCGCTGAGCCAGACCCCCACATGGGTCCACTTCGACCGGCGCTACGGCACACCCGCCTGCAGAGGCACCACGGCAGGCTACCCCACCCTTCGCCGGGGCAGCCGGGGCTGCTACGTCATGATCCTCCAAGACGCCCTCTCGACGCTGGGCTACCAGACCGGGAACCGCATCGACGGCATCTTCGGCAGCCGGACGGAAGAAGCTCTCAAGGGCTACCAGCGGCGCACCAGTCTGCGCGTCGACGGCGTCTGCGGCTGCAACAGCTGGAAAAAGATCTCCACCGCCGTGCTGGGCGTGGGACGAACAAAGACGACGATCGATTGATTTTATATATTATACAATAGTAGTGTAAAATAAAAAGGCTGCTGCAAAGTACAACCTCTCAGTCTCGCTATCGCTCGACAGCTCCCCTAGTAGGGGAGCCTCTGGCGAAGAGATGGGGCTTTCCGCCATGCCAAAGCCTCCCCTCGATAGGGGAGGTGGCACGGCAAAGCCGTGACGGAGAGGTTGCTTGCAGCGGCCTCTTATTTTTTATCATTCAATCGTCCAGCACAACATCCTCGCTGAGCACCTGTCCGATGGGCTTTGCAATGCACAGATCGGCTTCGGCGTCCGCATTCGTAGGCTGCATATTGATGACCACGAGGTGGTCGCCCCGGAAGTACCGGATGAGCCCCGCCGCCGGGTAGACCACAAGGCTGGTACCGCCGATGATGAGGGTATCAGCGCGGCGGATGGCCGAGACTGCCCCGGACAACACCTGCTCATCCAGCCCCTCTTCGTAGAGGACGACGTCCGGCTTGATGATACCGCCGCATTTGGGGCAGCGCGGCACACCGGTGCTGTTGGCGATGAAGTCCACATCGTAGAACGCGCCGCACTTGACGCAGTAGTTGCGCAGGGTGCTGCCGTGGAGCTCGTACACCGTCCTGGAGCCTGCCGCCTGATGGAGGCCGTCGATGTTCTGGGTGATGACGGCTTTCAGCCTGCCCTCCCGCTCGAGCTTCGCCAGACGCAGATGCGCCGCGTTGGGCTTTGCTCCCTTGACGATGAGCTTATCGCGGTAGAAGCGGTAGAACTCCTCGGGGCGCTCTTCCCAGAAGGTGTGACTCAAGATCGTCTCGGGCGGGTAATCGTATTTCTGATGGTAGAGGCCGTCCACACTGCGGAAGTCCGGGATGCCGCTCTCGGTGGACACGCCCGCACCGCCGAAAAAGACGATGTTCTGGCTCTGCGAAATGATTTTTTCCAACTTTTCAACCATATTCAACACCCCTTTTGTATCTATCGACGAAAATCAGTGCAAAATTTTATGGATTCTGCATTTTGTTTTTCACATTTCAACGGTCATTTTCCGCAAACATCTGTCCCAGATGGGCGAAAATATCCTGCGGGAGCATCCCGTACTCGCCTTTTTGGCGGGCGGCACGGTCAGCGGCGGCACCGTGGAGCCAGACCGCACAGGCGGCGGCTTCGCAGGCGGACAGACCGCAGGCCAGCAGGGCCGACATCATACCGGCCAGCACATCGCCGCTCCCGCCCCGGGCAAGACCGGGATTGCCGGTGGGGTTGACGCAGACGCGGCCATCCGGGGCGGCGGCCACGGTCCGCGCCCCTTTCAGCACCACCACCGCATTCCACTGAGCGGCATACCGCCGGGCGACACCCTCCCGGTCGGCCTGAACGGCCTCCACCGAAAGCCCCGTCAGCCGGGACATCTCCCCCGGGTGGGGCGTCAAAATCAGCTCTTTGGCCGGGCGCGGAAGTTCCTCACCCGCGTTCATGAGGCTGGCGGCGGCGTTGAGGCCATCGGCGTCCAGCACCGCACTGCCCGAAAAGCCGGTAAGCAGCTTCTTCACCAGCGTCCGCGTCTCGGCGGCGCGGGCCGTGCTCTGGGCAAGATAGCCCAGTCCCGGCCCGATGAGCAGAACGGCGGCCTTCTGCCGGAGGATGTGGGGGATGCTCTGGGGAGAGATGCCCCCTTCTGCCCCCGGCTCACAGGGGCAGAGACAGCATTCCGGCAGGCGCGCCGACACCGCCGCCAACACCGGCTCGACGCTTGCCAGTGTGACGATGCCTGCGCCGGTGCGCAGAGCGCCCTCGACGGTCAGCGACGCCGCACCGCGGTAGCAGGCACTTCCCGCCACAGCCAACACCGCGCCGAAGCTGCCCTTGTTGCTCTCCCTCGGGCGTCTTGGAATATGTGACCAGACAAATTCAGCTGTAATTTCGGGTGCCATGCTCACGCCTCCCCCTGAATGCAGCGCCTTATCTCTTTTTCCACGTCCTGCACCTCTTCGTGGAACATCCGGGCCGAGACGCGGAGGGCGCCGTGGCCCAGAATGATGACCTGCTCCATGCCGTCGGAGGTCGCCACCCGGACCCGGCGGTTTTTGCCGATCTCGTGGGTGACGCGCTCGATGAACATATCTGCCGTCTCGGCCTCTTTGGTATAGACGACGTGGATGTTGTGGTACTGCTCGATGCTGCCGGGACTGCCCGGCACACGGTAGGCATCGAACACGAGGATGAGGACGCACTTCTTGAAGCCCTGATAGTTGCAGAGAATGTCCATCAACCGGTGACGGGCGGCGTCGAGGCTCTCCTTGGAGAGGGCGTTCAGCTCGTCCCACGCAAAGATGATGTTGTAGCCGTCCACCAGCAGGTATTCGGGGGCGCTCTCCCACTGCTCGGCGGCGAAATCGGGCCGCTCCCGCTTCTGCACCGGGCGGAACGCCGCCAGCGGGTCCCGTTTGATGGGGCCGTAGGTGCGCTCAAAAATTTTCAGCAGTTCGGCGTCTTCTTCCAGCGTGGCGCGGTAAGCCGCCATCCGGCGGGGACGGGCCGCGGTCTCTTCTGCTGTCGGGGCGGTGCGGCCCCAGCCGCTGTCCACGTGCATATGGCTGCGCACCTGCTCCCACGGCACCACAAAGCCCGCGCCGTGGGAGCAGAAGACCGAATCAGCCGGGTTATCCAGATCGTGTTCCGGCTCATAGCCCGCCGACTCGATGACCTCCGCTGCGTTGTGGCAGGGGCGGTAGCCGTCCAGCGTCAGGTTCAGGTGTCCCCTGCCCCGGGTGTAGCTGACCACCTCCATGGGGTAGCTGCGCATGGCAGCCACCGGTGCAAAACCGGTGAGGGCGGCGGTCTGGCCGTCCGGTGCCGTCTCGGGCGGGTCAAAGCTGCCCTCCATCCGCTGGACGTCGCTCATGGCGCGGCCAATGTTCTCCGCAGGCACTTCCAGCCGGAAGGAATACCACGGCTCGAGGAGCTGGGTCTTTTTGATCTGGTCTGCCATCATGAGGCCCTGCCGCACGGCGCGGTAGGTGGCCTGCCGGAAGTCGCCGCCCTCGGTGTGCTTGAGATGGGCGCGGCCTGCGATGAGGGTGATCTTCATATCCGTCAGCGGCGCGCCGATGAGGACGCCGAGGTGCTGCTTTTCTTCCAGATGGGTCAGCACGAGGCGCTGCCAGTTTTTGTCCAGCTCTTCCTCCCGGCAGTTGGCGGCAAACTGCATCCCGCTGCCCCGGGGCAGCGGCTCGAGCTTCAGATGCACCTCGGCATAGTGGCGCAGAGGCTCATAATGGCCCACGCCCTCGATGGCCTCGGTGATGGTTTCCTTATATAATATGCCGCCGGAGTCGAACTCCACGTCCAGCCCGTACCGCTCGGCCAGCAGGCTCTTGAGCACCTCGAGCTGAATCTCGCCCATGAGCTGGACGTGTATCTCGCCCAGCGTCTCGTTCCAGACAACGTGGAGCTGAGGTTCTTCCTCTTCCAGACGGTGGAGCTTGCCCAATGCGGCATGAACATCTGCGCCCTCGGGCAGACATACCCGATAGCTCAGGACAGGTTCCAGCACCGGGAGGTCACTGTCCCGCTCGGCCCCGAGGCCGGTGCCGGGCTTCGCCTTTGTCAGTCCGGTGACGGCGCAGACCTGCCCCGGGCCGATAGCCTCTGCCAGCGTATATTTTACGCCGGAGTAAAGCCGCAGCTGGTTGGCCTTTTCGGCCCAGGTCTCGCCGTCCGCTTCGCCGGTGAGCTGGGCTTTGACTTTCAGCTCACCGCCGGTGACGCGCAGCCAGGTCAGCCGCTCGCCCCGCTCATCCTGCGAGACTTTGAACACCCGCGCACCGAAAGCTTCCAGCGCCGGGGCGGCGCGGGTGTATTCGTCGAGGCCGGCCAGCAGCTCGTCCACACCCTGTAAGCCGCCGGCATTCTCCCTCTGCAGGGCCACGCCAAACCAGCAGGGAAAGACGTGTCGCCGGGCGACGGCCGGGATGATGTCCTCCGCCGTCAGGCTGCCCGCGTCCAGCATCTTTTCCATCAGGCACTCGTCGCAGAGGGCCAGTGCCTCGTCCCGTTCGGCCTGCTCTGCGCCGAAATCCACGAATCCGTCGCCCAGACGGTGGGAAAGCTGGCTCAGCAGCGCCTCTTTGCCCGGGCCGGGCAGGTCCATTTTATTGATGAACACGAAGGTCGGGATATGATACCGCCGCAGCAGACGCCAGAGCGTCTCGGTATGGCTCTGGACGCCGTCGGTGCCGCTGATGACCAGCACTGCGTAGTCGAGCACCTGCAAGGTGCGCTCCGTCTCGGTGGAAAAGTCCACATGGCCGGGGGTGTCCAGCAGGGTGATATTCGTACTTCCCGTTTTCAGCAGGGCCTGCTTGGAAAAGATGGTGATCCCACGCGCCTTTTCCAGCCTGTCGGTGTCGAGGAAGGCATCTTTGTTATCCACCCGGCCCAGCTTGCGGATGCTGCCCGCGCGGTAGAGCATTGCCTCGGAGAGGGTGGTCTTGCCGGAGTCCACATGGGCAAGGATGCCCACCACCAGCTGTTTTTCGCTTTTTTCTGCCATGTCCGCCGCCCTCACACTGCGCCTGCGATGAGGCCGATGATGAGCAGCGCCCCGCCCAGGATGAGATTCGAGAGCATGCTGCAGTAGGTGCGCTCTTCCGGTTCCAGCTCCTCGAAGGAGACGATGCGCTCATCGGCAAAGTCCACGATGGACTTGGTGGAGTGGAACTTCTTCTTTTTGCCCATATCCTTAAACTCTTCGCCCAGATGATGGATGGTCACACCGTCCAGACGCAGGTAGTTCACCCACGCCCACATCAGCAGCACGACGCCCAGCAGCAGGGCCGGGGCCTGCCACATGGTAAACGTGCCGTCGCTGACGTAGCGGTCCCACAGCAGCATCAGCACAGCCACCACCGACACCCGGGTGACGGATTTGTACAGAATGGGGCGGAACATATATTTTTGATACATCGAAACCAGCTTTTTCATCCGTGTGCTCCTTAATATAGGGTTCATTCAGTAGTATTGTAGCATGATTTTATGAAAAAAGATAGCCGCTTTGCGTTTTCCGACTTTCGTTGTATCCATCCATCATCTTGTAAAGGTACGACTTCTTTCCATTCTTTACCGTTTTTTTGCCGCAATTTTTCAGAAAAAAGCATCCGTTACCATTTTGTTTCTATTTCAGCGCCGTATGTCATTGACTTCTTTTGCTCACAATGTTAGAATACGAAAGGTGCAGTCCCGGGCGCTTTGTGCGTTTTTGGCACCCGGAGCTCGCCATTTTTTGCATTTAGGATAGGAAAAAAGGAAAATAATATCTCGGAGGAGCGTATCTCAATGAACATCGATTTCGAGTCCCGCAACATCACCCGCCGCAGCTTCCTGAAGGGCGCAGGCGTCGTGGGTGCCGCCGGCCTGCTGTCCGCCTGCGGCGGCAGCAAGTCCAACAACTCCGGCAGCACGGCTGCTTCCGGCGCACAGGCCCCCAACTCCACCGGTGCCACCCCCCTCAAGGAGTACATCTCCTGGGAGTCCGCCAACCGTGAGATCGAGAGCTGGAACCTGCTGTACAGCCAGACCCTCACCGACGCCAACGTCGTCACCAACCTGTGGGACGGCCTGATGAGCTTCGACTGCTACGGCAAGCTGGTGCCCGCCATCGCCACGAGCTGGGAGGCCAACGAGGACTCCACCGTCTGGACCTTCCACCTGCGCGACGATGTGGACTGGGTGGACTGCAACGGCGAGGTGAAGGAGCACATCACCGCCACCGATTTTCTGGTCGGTCTGGAGTGGGTGCTGAACGCCTCCAAGAACGAGGCCAACAACACCTCCATGCCCACCCTGTACATCGTGGGCGCTGAGGAGTACTACGAGAAGACCAAGGATATGGGCGCTGCCGCCGCCGACCTGCACTATCAGGATATGCTGGACGCAGGCGTGGGCCTCGAGGCTCCCGACGACTACACTCTGGTGTTCACCTGCAAGGACCCCTGCCCCTACTTTGATACCGTGGCCTCCTACACCAGCTTCTACCCCGCCTCTCAGGCGCTGATCGACGAGCTGGGCATCGAGACCTTCCGTGGCTGCGACAACACCAACATGTGGTACTGCGGCCCCTATATCGTCGAGGAGTATATCCAGGGCAACACCAAGAGCTATATCCCCAACCCCCACTACTACAATGCTGCCAACGTCAGCCGCTTCGAGCGTATGACCGTGACCATGATCTCCGATCAGGCCATCGCATTCCAGCTCTACCAGAACCGCGAGCTGGACGAGATGGACCTGAACGAGAGCACCATCACCACCATCACCTCCGATCCCAACAACGAGTACAACAGCCAGCTCTGTGAGAAGCGCGCCCGCCCCACTGCCTACGCCATGCACTTCAACTACCAGAAGAACAACGCCGACGGCACCCCCGATGTGAACTGGAACAAGGCCATCGCCAACACCGCTTTCCGTCAGTGCTTCTACCGCGGCCTGAACCTGAAGGCATGGTTCTCCCGCTACAACAAGATCAACCCCCTGAAGTGCGAGAACGACTACTACACCATGAAGGGCCTGTGCTACAACACGCAGGGCGTTGAGTACACCACTCTGGTGGCCAAGGAGATGGGCTTCGACGCTGAGAAGTACGATGGCGAGACCATGATTCGCCTGCGTGCCAACGGCGGCGACATCTCCGCCCTGAAGAAGCAGGCCATGGAGGAGCTGAGCGCCATCGGCGTCACCTTCCCCGTCAAGGCCACCTACTTCATCATCGCCAGCAGCACCTCTGCACTGGACAACGCCACCATCCTCAAGCAGTGCTTCTCCGACAGCTTCGGCGACGACTTCATCAAGCTGGACGTCCAGACCTACGTTTCCAGCCTGACTCAGGAGGTCCGCACTCCTCAGCTCCAGAGCTTTGTCATCAACGGCTGGAGCGCCGACTTCGGCGACCCCGTCAACTTCCTCGGTCAGGAGACCCTCCACGACGACAATGCTTTCTACTCACACTACTACTCCAACATCGCCCGGGTGGCTGAGGCTCCTGCCGACTACCAGAAGGACCTGATGGATGCTTTCGAGCAGTACACCGATCTGGTCAATACCGCCAACGCCATCGTCAACGACACCGACGCCCGCTACGAGGCCTTCGCCAAGGCTGAGGCCTATCTGCTGGAGAACGTGCTGGTCAGCCCCACCTACTACGACATCGCATGGTCTCTGACCCACGCCAACGAGTACAGCAAGATCAACGCCATGTACGGCGGCTGCAACTACAAGGCTGTCAACTGGGAGACTTCCGAGGAAGCCTACACCACCGTCCAGTACGAGCAGTTTGCCAAGGCTTTCGACGCTGCGATTCAGGGCTAAGCAGACACAAAAGTCATTCCATTTCAGCTGGCACATGAAATCTTTTCATTTTTATGTGTTGGCTGAATCAATAAGATTCAATCCGTACCAGAGTGGTTTTTCTTGACTTCCCGCCTGTGGGATGATAGAATATTTGCAATCGATACGGGTTCTGCAAGGGCGCAGAAACAGATCCATAAAATCTGTCTCTGCGCCCTTTTTGTACCCTTTTGAAGCCGGGTTCATGGCCAGAGTGCGCCGGACAGGCGAGGATTTTTGTCCACAGACAAGGCGATTTTCCGCAGCGATCCTGACGGACTGCAAGGGAGAGCAACGCAGTATGTGAGCAAAAAGACCGTTCAGACGGTATACAATGGTTATGAAGACGGCTCCCAGACCTTGTGGGAAGGTAAAGTAGTATGGACAGGATAGGGATTTGGGGAACGCAGAGCCGTACCAATCATTACAGGAGGGAAAGAATATGTACCACGATTTTGAGTCTTACACCATCACCCGCCGCAGCTTCCTCAAGGGTGCCGGCGCTGTTGGCGCAGCCGGTCTGCTGGCTGCCTGCGGCGGCTCTTCTTCCGGCACCGCAGCCAGCGCTTCGTCGGCCTCTTCCGGTGCAGCTGCTTCCGGCAAGGGCCTGAGCGAGCTGTTTACTTACGAGACTTCCGGCCGCGAGATCGAGAGCTGGAATATGCTCTACAGCCAGCTGGCCACCGACTTCAACGTGACGACCAACATCATCGACGGTCTTATCAGCTTCGACAACTACGGCAAGCCGGTGCCGGCTCTGGCTAAGAGCTGGGAGCACAACGAGGACTCCACTGTCTGGACCTTCCACCTCCGTGACGACGTGGACTGGGTGGACATGAACGGCGAGGTGCAGGACCACCTGACCAGCAAAGACTTCCTCGTAGGCTTCGAGTGGGTGCTGAACGCAAAGAAGAATCAGGCCGCCAACACCTCCATGCCCTCCACCACCGTCGTGGGCGCAGCCGACTACTACGACAAGACTTACGGAATGGATGACGCCGCAGGCGAAGCCCTTACTTACGAAGATATGCTGGCCGCAGGCGTCGGCATCGACGCACCGGATGATTACACCGTCGTCTACACCTGCATGAATCCCTGCCCCTACTTCGACACCGTGGCTTCCTACGTCTGCTGCTATCCGGCACCCCCGGCTCTGGTGGAAAAGCTGGGCGTCGAGGGCTTCCGCGGCGTGGACTACACCCAGCAGTGGTGCTGCGGCCCCTACCTCATCGAGGAATTCGTCTCCGACAACTCCAAGCGGTTCATCCCGAACCCCCACTATTATGCGGCAGACGAGTGCAGCCGCTTCGAGCGCGTGTCCCTGAGCATGATCACCGACCTGACCGTCGGCTACCAGCTGTATCAGAACCGTGAGCTGGACGAGCTGGAGCTGAGCGAGAGCACCCTGACCACCATCACCTCCGACACCTCCAACGCCTACAACGACCAGCTCTGTGAGAAGCGCCCCACCAAGTACGCCTACGACTTCCATTTCAACTTCTACTGCCTCAACACCGACGGCACCCCCAACGAGAACTGGAACAAGGCCGTGGCCAACCGGGCATTCCGCCGCTGCTTCCAGGAGGGCCTGAACCTCATCCCCTACTACGCACGCTTCAACAAGATCAACCCCCTCAAGTGCGAGAACAACTTCTACACCATGAAGGGCGTCTGCTACAACTCCAAGGGCACCGATTATGTTGACCTGGTGGCCAAGGAGCTGGGCATCGACGGCGAGAAGTATGACGGCAAGACCATGGTCCATCTGCGCAAGTCCACCGCCGACTCCATCGCCGCCCTCAAGAAGCAGGCCATGGATGAGCTGACCGCCATCGGCGTCACCTTCCCGGTCAAGGCTCCCTTCTTCTTCGTGGCCGGCAACACCGTGGCTCAGGACAACGCCACCGTTCTGAAGCAGTGCCTCACCGACAGCTTCGGCGACGACTTCATCCAGCTGGACCTCGGCACCTATGTTTCCAGCTTTGCAAAGGAAATCCGCATCCCCAAGCTCCACGGCTTCGTCATCAACGGCTGGGGCGCAGACTTCGGCGACCCCGTCAACTTTGTGGGGCAGGAGATCCTGCACGACTCCAACGCCTACTACGCCGTCAACTACTCCAACATCCAGCTGGTGGCGGAGGATCCCGCCGATTACCAGCAGGAGCTGGTAGACGAGTTCGAGCAGTTCACCGACCTGGTCAGCGCGGCCAACGCCATCGTGGACGACACCGACGCCCGCTATGAGGCCTTCGCAAAGGCCGAGGCCTACATGATCAACAACTCGCTGGCCGTCCCCTGCTACTACGATGTCCGCTGGTGCCTGACCCACGTCAACGAGTACACCAAGATCAACGCCATGTTCGGCCCCTGCAACTTGAAGTACGTCAACTGGGAGACCAGCGAGGACGCCTACACCACCGCTCAATACGAGGAATTTGCCAAGGCTTTCGACGCCGCAAAATCTTAACTTTTTCTTAAATCTTTTCCGCCGGGAGTTCCTGCTTCCGGCCCGTGATCCACACACGGGAGCTGTTCTTAGCCCAAGAACAGCTCCCGTTCTTTTGTTTTTGGGCCTGTTTATCTTATTTTCGTCACTCTTCATCACAGTAAAGTAAATTTATTTCATCTCCATGCAGAGTGCGACTTTCTTTTAGAAGAAAAAGCGATTTCCATTCCATTGACAACTATTTATTTCGATGGTACAATATATGTCGTGTTAAGGATTTTACGGGAGGAGCACAGGCACAGACAGAGGGGTCTGTTTCTGCGCTCTTTTGTATTCTCTGGCAATACAGGGAGGGCAGATAATCTCGTAGGAGTGGGAAATCGGCAGGGCAAGGTACCCTGCGCCATAGAGCCGAGACACGAAAAAATAATTGGGAGGAAAACACAATGAACGCAAATTTTGAGTCTCATTCCATCAGCCGCCGCAGCTTCCTCAAGGCTTCCGGCGTCGTGGGCGCTGCAAGCATCCTGGCCGCTTGCGGTGGTTCTTCCAGCAGCACTGCTGCCAGCACCTCCAGTGCTGCCTCCGGCGCAGCTGCACCCGCAGCCGACGCCATCACCGATTACGTCTCCTTCGAGACTGCCAACCGTGAGCTGGAGACCTGGAACTTCCTGTACAGCCAGTCCGCTTCCGACATGAACGTCACCACCAACTGCTGGGACGGCCTGCTGAGCTTCGACTGCTACGGCAAGGCAGCCCCCGCCATCGCATCCAGCTGGGAGCACAACGACGACTCCACCGTCTGGACCTTCCACCTGCGCGACGATGTCGATTGGTGCGACGTCAACGGCGAGGTCAAGTCTCACCTGACCTCCAAGGACTTCCTCGTGGGTCTTGAGTGGGTCCTGAACGCTCTCAAGAACGAGGCCTTCAACACCTCCATGCCCTCTGAGACCGTCGTGGGCGCTGCTGAGTACTACGACATGACCAAGGACAAGGGCGACGCTGCTGCCGACATGACCTACGAGGATATGCTGGCTGCCGGTGTCGGCGTCGAGGCACCGGACGACTACACTCTGGTCTTCACCTGCAAGACCCCCTGCCCCTACTTCGACACCGTCGCTGCCTACAACAGCTTCTACCCCGCCTCTGAGGACCTCATCAAGGAGCTGGGCATCGATGGCTTCCGCTCCTGCGATTACTCCACCATGTGGTACAATGGTCCGTACCTCATCGAGGAGTATATCCAGCAGAACACCAAGAGCTTCATCCCCAACCCCAACTACTACGCTGCAAAGGACTGCACCCGTTTCGAGCATCACACCATCACCATGATCCCCGACCTGTCCATGGGCCTGCAGCTGTACGAGAACGGCGAGGTCGATAACATCGACCTGACCGAGTCCAACCTGACCACCATCACCTCTGACCCCAACAACGAGCACAACAAGTTCCTGTGCGAGAAGCGCCCCACCAAGTACAGCTTCCAGATGCACCTGAACTTCCAGCGCAAGGATGAGAACGGCAATCTGGACGAGAACTGGAACAAGGCTGTTTCCAACCGCGCATTCCGTCAGTGCTTCTACAAGGGCATCAACTTCACCAACTACTACGCCCGCACCAACAAGATCAACCCCCTGAAGTGCGAGAACGACTACTACACCATGCCCGGTGTCTGCTACAACACCAAGGGTGAGGAGTACACCACTCTGGTCGCCAAGGAGATGGGCTTCGACGGTCAGGCTTACGACGGCAAGACCATGATTCGCCACCGCGACAACGGCGGCGACATCGCTGACCTGAAGAAGCAGGCCATGGAAGAGCTGAGCGCCATCGGCGTCACCTTCCCCGTCCACTGCTACCACTACATCAAGAGCGGCGACACCAATGCTCTGGATACCGCCACCGTCCTGAAGCAGTGCTTCTCCGACAGCCTGGGCGATGACTTCGTCGTGCTGGACATCGGCACCTACGTCTCTTCTATTTATAAGGAGGTCCGTAACGTCCAGCTGCACTCCATCCTGCAGAACGGCTGGGGCGCTGACTTCGGTGACCCCGTCAACTTCCTGGGTCAGGAAGTCCTGAGCGACGACAACGCTTACTACGCTCAGACCACCTCCTGGATCGCAGCCGTTGAGAAGGATCCTCAGGATTACCAGAAGGACCTGCTGGCTGATTATCAGGAGTTCACCGATCTGGTCACCGCGGCAAAGGCCATCGTCACCGATACCGATGCACGCTATGCCGCATTCGCAAAGGCTGAGGCTTCCATGCTGAACAACGCACTGTGCATCCCCTGCCTGTACGAGGTGTTCTGGTGCCTGACCCACGTCAACGAGTACACCAAGATCAACGCCATGTACGGTCCCTGCAACTACAAGGCCGTCAACTGGGAGACCCGTCAGGGCGACGGCTACACCACCGAGGAGTACGAGGCTTTCTCCGCTGCTTTCAATGCAGCAACCAAAGCCTGATGATTATTTTATAAAGGTTTGGTTATCATGTTAAAATACACCGTCAAGCGGCTGGCTCAGTCGCTCGTCACGATCTTATTGATCGCAACCATCGTCTTTCTGCTGATGCGCTGCCTGCCTACGGACTACTACTTCACGGAAGAACAGCTCATGAAGTTTACCGAAGAGCAGAAATACGCCGCGCTGGAAGCCGCCGGTCTGACCGACCCCATCGGCACCCAGCTGCTGAACTTCTACAACGACCTGCTCCATCTGGACTTCGGCACTTCCCGCCGCATCCAGAATGGCGCTTCCGTCGTGAAGGTCATCGGCAAGAAATTCGGCGTCTCCATGCGCCTCGGCCTGATCTCCGCCGGCATCTCGCTGCTGGTGGGCATCATGCTGGGCATCCTGCAGACCGCCTTCAAGGACAAGGTCTTTGACTGGATCGGCACGGCCTACACCGTTTTCGTCAACGCTGTGCCTTCTCTGGTCTCCTATTCGCTGGTGCTGGTCTTCGGCTCCAAATACCTGGGTTTCCCCACGCTGTACTCCACCCGTAATGTCGGCCCGTCCAGCGTGCTGCCCATCGTCTGCTTGTCGCTGGCGTCTATCGCAGGCTACGCTCTGTGGACCCGCCGCTACATGGTGGACGAGCTGACCCGCGATTATATCAAGCTGGCCCGCGTGAAGGGCCTGAGCTCCAGCGAGATCATGTTCAAGCACGTGCTGCGCAACGCCATGGTCCCCATGGTGCAGTATATCCCCCAGTCCATCCTGCTGACGGTCGGCGGCTCTCTGCTGATGGAGCGGTTCTTCTCCGTTCCCGGCATGGGTCCCCTGCTGACCGACGCCATCCAGCGCTATGACCTGAACGTCGTCCAGACTCTGGTCATCCTCTACGCTGCACTGGGCATCGTGGGTGTTTTCCTGGGCGACGTGCTGATGATGCTGGTTGACCCGCGCATTACTCTGACCGGAAAGGAGGCCGCACGCTGATGGCTAAAGCATCGGATTTTGAGGGCAAGAAGCAGGACGAACTGTTCTACTTCGTCGATTACTCTCCGGAGGAAGCCGAGCGTGTCGGCTACTCCAACTACAGCTACTGGGGGTCTGTCATCCAGAACTTCCTCAAGCACAAGGCTGCTGTCGTCTGCCTGATCCTGTTCCTGTTCCTCGTCATCTTCTCTTTCATCGCACTGGCCATCGGCAAGTACGATTATCAGACGCTGGTGTCGGATTCCTCTCTGGCTTTCCAGAAGCCCAACAGTGAATACTGGTTCGGCACCGACAACCTCGGCCGCGACTACTGGTGTCAGGTGTGGTACGCCACTCAGGTGTCCATCCGTCTGGCCCTCATCGTTGCCGTGGGCGAAAGCATCCTCGGCGTCATCATCGGCCTGATCTGGGGCTATGTCCGTAAGCTGGACCGCTTCTTCACCGAGCTGTACAACCTCATCGACAACGTGCCTTACATCATCTACATGACCCTGATCGCACTGGTCGTCGGCCAGAGCTTCACCATCATGGCCGTCTCGATGATCGCCATCGGCTGGCTGGTCATGGCCCGCCGCGTCCGCAACATGGTGTTCATGTTCCGTGACCGCGAGTACAACCTCGCGTCCCGCTGCCTTGGCACCCCGCTGTGGCGCGTTCTGACCAAGAACATCCTGCCCTATCTGGTCTCCGTCATCATCCTGCGCATGGCGCTGAGCATCCCCGCCACCATCAACCTCGAGTCCACCCTGTCCTATCTGGGCATCGGTCTGGGCATCGAGACTCCGTCTCTGGGCCTCATCCTGAGCAAGGTGCGCGGCTTCTTCCTCGATTATCCTTACCTGCTGGTCTTCCCCGCATCCATCGTGTCCATCATCTCCATTTCCTTCTATATCATGGGCAACGCTTTCTCGGATGCTGCTGACCCGCGCAACCACGTTTAACAGATGGGAGAGAAAATCACAAAAATGGATAGACAACCGATCATCTCTGCCAAAGACGTGGAGATCACCTTTAGCCTGCGCGGCAAGAAGCTGAACGCGATCCGCAAGTGCTCGCTGGACCTTTATGACGGCGAGACGCTGGCCATCGTGGGCGAGTCCGGCTCGGGCAAGTCCGTATTCACCAAGACCTTCGTGGGTATGCTGGATGTCAACGGTAAGATCACCGGCGGCTCCATCATGTACGAAGGCCGCGACATGACCAAGTTCACCGAGAAGGACTGGCTGGGCGTGCGCGGCAAGAAGATCGCCATGGTCATGCAGGACCCGATGACCAGCCTGAACCCGCTGAAGAAAATCGGCAAGCAGATCCAGGAGAGCATCGAGCACCATCAGGGCCTGAAGGGCGCGGAGGCCAAGAAGGCCGCCATCGAGATGCTGGCTAAGGTCGGCATCCCCGACCCGGAGCGCCGCTACGAGCAGTATCCGCACGAGTTCTCCGGCGGTATGCGTCAGCGTGTCGTCATCGCCATCGCTGCCGCCTGCCGTCCGCAGATCCTCATCTGCGACGAGCCCACCACCGCTCTGGACGTGACCATTCAGGCACAGATCCTGCAGCTCATCCGTGACCTGCAGAAGGAGCTGGGTATGTCCGTTATCTACATCACCCATGACCTGGGCGTTGTGGCAAACGTGGCAGACCGCGTGGCCGTCATGTACGCCGGCCAGATCGTCGAGTACGGCACCGTCGAAGAGATCTTCTACGACGCATGGCACCCCTACACCTGGGCTCTGCTGCAGGCTCTGCCTCAGCTGGGTACCAAGGGTGAGGCCCTGCCCACCATCGACGGTACGCCGCCGAACCTGTTCAATGAGATCAAGGGCGATGCATTTGCACCCCGCAACAAGCACGCGCTGGCCATCGACTTCGTGGCAGAACCTCCGTTCTTCCAGGTGTCCGAGACCCACGCGGCAAAGACCTGGTATCTGGACCCCCGGGCTCCCAAGATGGAACGCCCGCACTCCATCCAGAACCTGCGTGAGAAAATGGGAAAGATGGGAGGTTCCAACTTAAATGGCTGAGCGTGAAAAGCTGATTGAGCTGAAAGACCTTCAGATCACCTTTGGCTCCGGCAAAAAGAAGTTCGTGGCCGTGGACCACGTCAATTTTGACATCTACAAGGGCGAGACCTTCTCGCTGGTCGGCGAGTCCGGCTCCGGCAAGACCACCATTGGCCGTGCCATCTGCCGCATCAACCCGACTTCCGGCGGCGACATCTTCTTCAAGGGCCAGAAGATCAACGGCAAGATCTCCAAGGAGCTGGACCGTGAGGTCATCCGCAAGGTGCAGATGATCTTCCAGGACCCCATGGCCTCCCTGAACGAGCGCGCCAAGGTCGAGTACATCGTGGCTGAGGGTCTGTTGAACCACCACCTGTACAAGGACCAGAATGACCTGCATGAAAAGGTCATGAACGCTCTGCATGAGGTCGGCCTGCTGCCGGAGTTTGCCTCCCGCTTCCCCCACGAGTTCTCGGGCGGTCAGCGTCAGCGTATCGGCATCGCCCGTGCGCTGGTCATGGAGCCGGAGTTCATCGTGGCCGACGAGCCTATCTCCGCACTGGACGTCTCCATCCGTGCGCAGGTGCTGAACCTGCTGAACAGCATGAAGAAGTCCCGCGGTCTGACCTACCTGTTCATCGCCCACGACCTGTCGGTCGTCCGGTTCATCTCGGACCGCATCGCCGTCATCAGCAAGGGCCGCATCGTGGAGCTTGCAGAGGCTGAAGAGCTGTTCCTCCACCCCCTGCATCCCTACACCAAAGCCCTGCTGAGTGCCGTTCCCATCCCCGACCCGGGTCTGGAAAAGAGCAAGAAGCTTCTGGTCTACGACCCCAGCTGCCACGACTACAGCGTGGACAAGCCGGTCTGGGAAGAGATCGCCAACGGTCACTTCGTCTATGGCAACCAGAAGGAGCTGGAAGGCTACCGCAAGGAATATCAGAGCCAGCTCTAAGCACTGTCACTTGACTGTATTTTAACACAAACGCCCCGCCGCATTGGGAAGCATCCCATTGCGGCGGGGTTTTGTGCTGTATAAAAAGGGGCCGCTTCCCGTATTTCTGCCGGGAAGCGGCCCCTTTGTGTTTTATATCAGTCTTGCACCGGGCTTCGGCTCATGGGCCTGCCAGAGAGTGACCCACTCGGGCAGATGCAGGGTCTTCAGGCGCTGGGGCAGGGCGGCGAAATCGCCGCCCGTGAGATACCACGCCGCACCGAACGCCGCCAGCGCCAGGATCACCAGCACCGCCAGCAGAACGCGGAGAGGATGCTTCTTCTTTGGGGTGGAGTCCTTGCTCTGCGAACGGCCCGGAGGATCGCTCTGTTTGACCTGTCCGGCGGGAAGGAAGCCTGTCCCCTCGGCCTGCGGCAGACCGGCAGCGGCGCGGCGCACCATATCCAGCAGCCAGAGGCCGGGGTTATCTGCGGCGGGGACGGTGCGGAGCCAGCAGCCTTTTTTGGTGCTGAGCACCAGCACATGGTCGCTTTCCCGCTCGGCACAGGCCACGGCCAGCTCTGTTCCCACGATGCGGCGGGCCGCCTGCGCCCGGGAAAGAGCCAGACGGACAGGGTCGGGGTTGTCCCCTTCCCCGCCGAGCTTGGCCCGGGCGCGCTTTTCGATTTGGGGGCCGACCTTGGCGTCGGCATAGCTCATGGCGCCGAAGTCGTAGACCTTCTCGGCACCGGGGACTTTCTCGAGCCGGGATTCCAGCAGCGCACCGGCGGCGGCATCACCGCAGGCCAGCAGACGATCATGGGTTTCCAGCGCCTGCACGGCGGCAGCGGCCAGACTGGTATCGCCTGCACCATATACGTCCGCGCCAAAGCTGCTGCGGAGGCTCTGGGCCGCCTTTTTCAGTCCCGTGGGCGTGTCCGCATGGACAGCCAGCAGCGTCTCTGCGCCCCGGCTCTTCCACTGGGCCTCAGCCCTCCATTGGGGCGCAAACAGCGCCACAGCGGCCGCCAGCCGCCCCTGCGGCGCACCGTACAGGCGCAGCACACAGCGGGTCTCCTCTGCCAAATCCCATCAACCCCTCATTTTTGATTTTTACCGGACGAACACCTCATCCAGTGCAGCCAGCGCTTCGTCGTCCGACTGCTGGGCTGCGGTGAGGGCCTGCGTCCCGGCCGGGACTTTGCCCTGTGCCAGACGCAGCGCCAGTTCCAGCGCAGCTTGTGCGGCCCGGGCGCGCACCAGCGCACGGTCAGGCCGGGAGACGAAAAGCTTCTTGACGCAGGCCACGCCATCCCGGGCAGCGCCCAGATAAACGGTGCCCACAGGGCGCACTTCGTCGCCGCCGGTGGGGCCGGCCACGCCGGTAACGCTCACAGCGATGTCAGCGCCCGAAGCCTTTGCCGCACCCAGAGCCATCTGTGCCGCCACGGGGGCGGACACGACGTTGTACTTTTCGATGACCGCCGGGTCCACGCCCACGAGCTTTGCCTTGGCCTGCTCCCAGTAGGTGACAAAGCCATAGCCGAACACCTCACTGGAGCCGGACACGGAGGTCAGGCGCTGTGCAATGAGGCCGCCGGTGCAGCTCTCGGCGGTGGCGATGGTCAGCCCCTTTTCCTGCAGGGTATGGACCACCGTCTCTTCCAGACCGGCCACATCCTCATCATACACCGCATCGCCCAGCATATCATAGAACTTTTTGGCATACGCGCGGCACATTTTTTCGCCGTCCTCGTCGGAGCGGGCGCGGGCCGTGATGCGGATCTCGCACTCGCCGGTCTTGCAGTAGATGGCGGCGGTGGGGTTCGGGTTTTCCAGCAGGTCGCGCACCTTATACTCAATATCGCTCTCGCCGCCCAGCACACGGAGGGTGACGGAGTGGAGGGTGCAGTTCTGGCGCTCCATCAGCAGAGGGCGGACGCTCTCCGTCCACATGGCTTTCATCTCGTGGGGGACACCGGGCATGAGGACGGCGCAGCGGCCGTCCTGTTCGAACCACGCGCCGGGGGCTGTGCCGTGGTTGTTGATGATTTTATGGCCCTTGGTGGGGACCATCGCCTGTTTGCGGTTGTTGGGAGTCGTCTCGCGGCCGGTGCGGGCAAAGTAGCTGGTGATCTTGTCCCACTCGGCCTCATCGAAGGCCAGCTCATCCCCGAAGCAGGCGGCAACGGTCTCCTTGGTCAGGTCGTCCGCCGTGGGGCCGAGGCCGCCGGTAAAGACCAGCAAGTCGCAGCGGCTCTTAGCCTCGTTGACGAAATCGGCCAGACGGCCATGGTTGTCGCCGATGGTGCTCTCCCGCTGGACCGTGATGCCCAGATCGGCCAGCTCCCGGCTGAGGTACTGGGCGTTGGTGTTGAGGATGTTGCCGAGAAGGAGCTCGGTACCCACACTGATGATCTCTGCTGTCATGGCTCAGCCCTCGAATTCCACGTCGTCGGTGATACGCAGGCGGATACGCTCGGTGGCCTCTGCGGCCTCGGCTTCCAGCTCTGCCAGACCGGGCATCCCGGCCTCGGCTTCGAGGATCTCGCTCAGTTCGGGGCGGATCTTCGGGTGCGGCGGGGTGAAGATGGTGCAGCAGTCCTCATAGGGCAGGATGCTCGTCTCGAAGGTGTTGATGTGGCGGGCCGTCTCGACGATCTCGGTCTTGTCCATGCCGATGAGGGGGCGGAGGATGGGCAGGTCCTGGGCGGCGTCGGTACACTGCAGAGCCTTGACGGTCTGGCTGGCCACCTGTGCCAGGCTCTCGCCGGTGACGAGGGCTTCACAGCCCTGCTTCCTGGCGATGATGTTAGCAATGCGCATCATGCTGCGGCGCATGAGGACGGTGAAGAGAACATCGGGCGCGTTATCGCGGATATACTCCTGGGGCTTGGTATACGGCACCACAAAGAGGTTGGTGCTGCCGGTATAGGGGGTGATGAGCTGGGCCAGAGCCTTAACTTTCAGTTTTGCGCGTTCAGAAGTATACGGAGGGGACGCAAAATGGATGTGGTCGAGGCCGAGGCCGCGCTTTGCCATCCGGTATGCCGCCACAGGGCTGTCGATGCCGCCGGACAGCATATTGAGGGCGCGGCCGGAGGTGCCCACCGGCAGACCGCCCTCACCCTGTATTTTCGGGCCATGGATATACGCACCGTAATCGCGGATCTCCACGATGACCTTGAACTGAGGGTTCTTGACGTCCACCCGCAGGTAGTTGTGCCTGCCCAGCAGATAGGCACCCAGCTCCCGCATCAGCTCGGGGCTGGTCATGGGGAAGGTCTTGTCGGAACGGCGGGCCTCGACCTTGAAGGTCTTGATGCCGTGGAGGCTGTCGCCCAGATAATCCTCGGCGGTCTGGCAGATGGTGTCGAAATCCTTCTCACAGACCACAGCACGGCTGAGGGCCGCGAGGCCGAACACCTTGCTCACCCGCTCAAAGGCGAGGTCCATATCAATGTCTTCCTCTTCCGGCTCCATGTAGAAGGTGGACTGGGTGCAGTAGACGCGGAACTTGCCCACCGTCTTGAGACGGTAGCGCAGGATCTTCATCATCGTCGATTCAAACTGGTTGCGGTTGAGGCCCTTCAGGGACATTTCGCCCTGATAGCCCATAATGACTTCGCGCATAATAGCTTCTCCTAATATTGTGTTGTTCATCAGCCGGTGCTCCGGTAGCTTTCTCCTCGGACACGAGTCGGGCCATTCCATCGCCCGCCCTATTGCCTTCGGCAACAGGGTCCCACCCCAGCGGACGGTCCTCGGAGAAACTCCCCTCCCACCGGCCCGGGCAGCTGCTGCTTTTTACTTTTTGATTCTCTGCAAGTGCTTCATGCCATCCTCAAAGCGCTCGAGGAAGGCATCCACATCCTCCGGGGTGTTGTCGGCACAGAAAGACACCCGGATGGCCGTGTCGATGGCCAGCGGGTCGCGGCCCATAGCCGCCAGCGTGTGGCTGGGCTGTCCCCTGCCGCAGGCACTGGCCGACGAGACGTAGATCTGCTTCTCGGACAGCCAGGCCAGCATCGTCTCGCTCTTGATGCAGTTCTCGCTGAAATTCAGCACCTCAGGCACAGCGCCCGCCGGGCTGTTGATCTCCACCTCCGGGAACACAGAAAGCCCCGCGCGGAGGCGGTCGTTGAGGGCTCGCACGGCTTTGTCGCGGCTCTTGATGCTGCCGGCCAGGCGGGTGGCCGCGGCGGCAAGGCCCAGCGCATAGGGCAGGTTCTCGGTGCCGGGGCGGAGGCCGCGCTCCTGCTCACCGCCCAGATAGGGCGGCTGGAACGCCTGCACCAGCCGGTCGCTCAGATAGAGCGCACCGACGCCCTTGGGTGCGTGGATCTTGTGGCCGCTGACCGCCATCGTGTCGATGTTGTCCAGCTTGATGGGGACGCGCATCCACGCCTGCACAGCGTCCACATGGACGATGGTGCGGCTGTTGCGGCGCTTGACCTCGGCAGCCAGACGCTCCACGTCGTTGCGGGTGCCTATCTCGTTGTTGACCATCATGCAGGCCACGAGGATGGTATTCTTGTCCACGGCATCCAGCATCTTGTTGATGTCCAGTGTGCCGTCGGCCTGAGGCTTCACGACAGTGACGTTATAGCCCTGCGCGGCCAGACGTTCCAGCGGGCGCTGGACGCTGGGGTGTTCGAAACCCGACACCACGATGCCCTTGCCGAAGGTGCGGGTCTGGGCCGCGCCCAGCAGGGCCAGATTATTGCCCTCGCTGCCGCAGGAGGTAAAGTACAGCTCCTTCGACTTGCAGCCCAGGGTGCGGGCCACGGCGGCACGGGCGGCGTTCAGGGCCTCTTCGCTCCGTGCGCCGGGGGCATAGAGACTGGAGGGGTTGGCCCAGTGCTCCCGCATGGCTTTGTCTATCACGTCTGCCACCTCAGGAGCAACGATGGTGGTGGCGGCGTTATCCAGATAATGCAGTTCCGGATCATGCAGCATAATTTCATTCCTGCCTTTTGTGCATAAAATATCAGGATAAGTATACCACAAAGTTCCGCATAACGCAAAATATTTGCACAGCAAAAAAGGGGCCGCTCCATGCAGGAGCAGTCCCTTTCAGCAGCTTGCGGTTCGCGTTTGGGTTCAGCCGTTCTCGTTTGCCTTCTGCAGCCAGATGCTGCCGATGTCCAGTGCATTGTACAGGCCGTTCTTGGTGGTCTGACGTGCCACGCGGGCCTCACGGGGCTTGGACTCATCGGTAGAGAGTAGCTGCAGATGGACCTTGTCTGCCACATCCACACCGCCCACGGTCTTGGTGGACTGGATCTGCAGATAAAGCACATACGGGTCGGTCATGCAGCCGTAATACAGCTCATTGTCCTTGCGGACGAGGGGCTTGCCTTTATAAGTCAGTTTCGGAGTAAATGGCATCGTGAAAGCCTCCCTATCATACTTGATTCACTTTAGTATATCATATTTATAACAGAAAACGCAAGGGCAGGCCCCCGGAATATGGGAATTTTTCCTCACGGGTTGCACGGGCCGGGGCTGTGCTGTATAATAGGGGCGAAAGTAACCATTCCGCCACAGGAGGACATTATGGCAGATTATCAGGAATATCGCCGCCGCATCCTTCATCGGCGCTGGCGCAGGATCTTCATCACCGCTGCGCTGCTCATCCTACTGGTGCTTCTGGCCGCTGTGGGCGTCCTCTGGAAGCGCCTTCACCGCGAGCCAGCCCCCAATACAGCCCAAGGCCCCACCATTCTGCAGCAGGAGCTGACCGGCAGCGAGTGGAACACCATCAGCTACACCCCGGCCCGACGCCTCAGTGTCCAGACCCTCGACAACGGGATGACCGCGATGGATTTCCGCCTCGCCGCCCAGCCTGCCAGCCCTGCCGTGGAGCGGAGCAGCTTTTCGGACGTGAGTTTTTTGGGCGACAGCCTGACGCAGGGGATGCAGCTGTACGACACCGGCCTGCCCAACGCGCACTTCTGCGCTTATAAGGGCGTCGGCCCCAATGCCGTCGTCAACAACACCACCTGCCGCCGGGCCGACGGCGAAAGGGAAGTCCCGATGGAAGCGCTGGCCTCCCAGCAGCCCCGGGCGCTCTACATCCTGCTGGGTACCAATGTGCTGACCGCGGACAGTGATTATACCAGCTTCCTCACCTATTACCGGCTGATGCTGGACATGATCTCGCAGGCACTGCCCAACACGAAAATTTACGTCCAGTCCATCACCCCGGTCCGACCTGAAGTGCGCAAAAAGTCCCCCGGCCTCTACAAGGAGCGGCTCTGTGAGATAAACGATGCTCTTTCGGCCATCGCACTGGAAAAGGGCTGCACCTTCCTGAACCTCTGGGAGGCGCTGGCCGATGAGAACGGTGACCTCATCGAGGAATACGCCCAGCCGGACGGCTACCATCTGCTGCCCGCCGGGTACGACGCATGGGTGGATTACCTCTGCACCCACACCTGATAGCGATAGAAAGGCCCTCTCAGCGGCGCTGAGAGGGCCTTTTGCTGTCTTAATATCAGAACGCGATGCCGGCGTTGTCGTACAGCCAGCGGAGTGCGAACCAGCCAAAGGCCGCAGAGCCCTCGTAGAGGATGCTGTCGTCGAACCGCACCTTGGGGTGGTGCTGGCCGTAGCAGCAGCCCTGCTCCGGGCCGCCTACAGCGATGAACATGCTCACAGTAGGCACTTCATGGCTCACGAAGGCGAAATCCTCGCTGCCGCCGCCGGGCTTGCCGCCGGTAAGGGCGGTCATGTCCATAGCGCCCTTCCCCAGCAGCTCGGTCATATAGTCCATCGCATTCTCGGCGAGGGGCTTGTCCACCACCATGCAGGGGCAGTAATCGGCGAAGGATACCTCTGCGGTGCAGCGGAAGGCCGCCGCCACGCCCTGCGCGATCTCGGTCATGCGGGTCCGAATGAGTTCGCCGGTCTTATTCTCCGGGTCGGTGGTGCGGATGGTCCCCCACATCTGGGCCACATCCGGGATGACATTGGATGCCGCACCGGCCTCGAAGCGGCCGGTGGTCAGCACACCGAAGTCGCCGGGCTTCAGCTCCCGGCTGTTGATCTCCTGCAGGGCGATGTGGATGTGGGCCGCAGCCGTGATGGGGTCGATGCAGTTTTCCGGGGTAGAGCCGTGACCGCCCTTGCCCTTGACCACGATATGGTACTGCTCACAGCTGGCCATCGTGATGCCGCCGCCCGGCACCAGCACCGTACCTACCGGCAGCGGCATTCCGGCCAGCACATGGAACATCACAGCGGCGTCCACATGGGGGTCTTCCAGCAGGCCGCCCGCGATCATATCCGGGGAGCCCTGGAAAATTTCTTCGGCGGGCTGGAATTCCAGCTTGACCGTACCTTCCAGCTCCTCCTCGTGAGCCTTGAGCAGCTTCGCTGCACCCAGCAGCATGGCCGTATGCATATCGTGGCCGCAGCCATGCATCTTGCCGGGGACTTCCGAGCTGAACTCTTCACCCGAGTCCTCGGGGATGGGCAGGGCGTCCATATCAGCACGCAGCAGGATGGTCTTGCCGGGCTTTTTGCCGCCTGCCAGCGCAATGACACCGGCCTTGCCGCAGTCCTTCGGCTCATAGCCCATCTCCGTCAGCGCCTTTTTGACCAGCTCCTTCGTGTGGGGCAGATCGAAGCCCACCTCCGGGTGGCGGTGGAGCGTCCGACGCCACTGCTGCAGCTGCGGCTCCAGTGCGCGGGCCTCCTTCAAAAGCTCTTCCGATGTGATATTCATACTCATCCGCTCCTTCTTTTTTTAAGAAGCCGTTTTCATAAGCATTGCATCCCGCTTACGAAAACTGCTTCTCGATTTAGAAAAAGCCCTCCCGAGGGAGAGCTTTTTGCTGTGTTATGTTCAGCCCTCGGTGTGGCTTCCTTCGGGGTGGTACTTGGCGCAGGTACACTTTTTCCACTTCAGGCCGCTGCCGCAGGGGCAGGGGTCGTTGCGGCCGATCTTGATGACGCGGACAGGCTGGCCCTTGGGTGCGCCCTTTGCGCCGGGTGCGCCGTTGCCAGGCACATAGCCCTCGCCAGTGGGTTTGGCCACCTGCTCACGCTTGGGGGCCTTGCCCGCCTCGCGCACCTCGATGGTCAGCAGCATCTTGACGCTGGACTCCCGGATGGAATCGACCATCTGGTCGAACATGTCAAAGCCCTCGATACGGTACTCGACGACGGGGTCCTTCTGGCCGTAGCCGCGCAGAACGATGCCCTGACGCAGCTGGTCCATGTTATCAATATGGTCCATCCACTGGCGGTCTACACACTTGAGCAGGCAGATACGCTCCAGCTCACGCATCAGGGGTGCGCCGTAGCGCTGCTCCTTGTCGTTCAGGACGTCCATGCCGCGCTGATACAGCATATCTGCGATGCTCTCCTGAGAGATGCTGTCGTAGTCAGCGACAGTGTGGTGGAAGTCGGCGTCGGTGGTCAGCCAGCCCAGATAGTGGCGGCGGAGCGCACCGAAGTCCCACTCGTCCTTCACATCCCCTGCGAGGAACTGCTTGCAGCTGGACTCGATGTTCTCCTTCAGCATATTGTGCATCTCGGCGCTGATGTCCTCGCCGTCCAGGACCTTGCGGCGCTGACCATAGATGATCTCGCGCTGCTGGTTCATGACGTCGTCGTATTTCAGGACGTTCTTGCGGATCTCGAAGTTGCGGCCCTCGAGCTTCTTCTGGGCAGACTCGATGGTGCTGGTGATCATCCGGTTCTCGATGGGGGTGTCCTCGTCGATGCCCAGAGTACCCATCAGGCTCTGCACACGGTCGCCGCCGAACAGACGCATCAAATCGTCCTCGAGGCTCAGATAGAAGCGGGATGCACCGGGGTCGCCCTGACGGCCTGCACGACCGCGCAGCTGGTTGTCGATACGGCGGCTCTCGTGGCGCTCAGTACCGATGATGAACAGACCGCCGGCAGCGCGCACCTCTTCAGCCTCCGCTTCGGTCAGGGGCTTGTACTGCGCATACAGCTCATCGAACCGCTTGCGGACTGCCAGAATGTTGGCGTCGGCAGTCTCACCATGGCCATCGGCCTCGATGAGCAGCAGCTCCACGGCTGCGGGCAGAGCCTCCTCGGGCTTTTCAGGGTTCAGCAGCTTCTCGCAGAAGTGCTCCTTGCGCATCTGGGCCTTTGCCATATACTCGGCGTTGCCGCCCAGCATAATATCGGTACCACGGCCAGCCATGTTGGTGGCGATGGTGATGGCCCCCTTCTTACCGGCCTGTGCGACGATCTCTGCCTCATGCTCGTGGTTCTTGGCGTTCAGCACATTGAAGTCGCGGGTGTACTTCTGCAGCATCTTGGCGAGAGTCTCGCTCTTCTCGACGCTGACAGTACCCACCAGGACCGGCTGGCCGTTCTTGTGGCACTCCATGACCTGCTTGATGACGGCATTGTATTTGCCGTTGATGGTCTTGTAGATGGCATCCGGGTAATCCTTGCGGATGACAGGGCGGTTGGTGGGGACGGTAACGATGTTCAGACCGTAGATCTCAGTGAACTCGGTGGCCTCCGTCTTTGCCGTACCGGTCATACCGGACAGCTTCTTATACATACGGAAGTAGTTCTGGAAGGTGATGGTCGCCAGCGTCTTGCTCTCGGCGGCGATCTTCACGCCCTCCTTGGCCTCGATGGCCTGATGGAGGCCCTCGTTGTAACGGCGGCCGATCATCAGGCGACCGGTAAACTCATCGACGATGAGCACTTCGCCGTCCTTCACGACGTAATCAATGTCGCGCTGCATCACACCGTAGGCTTTGATGGCCTGGTCGATGTGGTGGGCGAGGGTCATATTCTCTGCGGCAGCGAGGTTCTCGATCTTGAAATATTCCTCGGCCTTCTTAATGCCCTTAGCCGTCAGGGTGCAGGTCTTGTGCTTTTCGTCCACGATGTAATCGCCGTCAGCCTGCTCGTCGGTCTCCACCTTGTCTTCCAGCTCGACCACGACGCTCTTGCGCAGAGTGCGGACGAAGCGGTCCACCTGGGTATACAGGCTGGAAGAGTCCTCTCCGCGGCCAGAGATGATAAGCGGCGTACGGGCCTCGTCGATGAGGATGGAGTCCACCTCATCGACAACGGCGTAGGCATGGCCGCGCTGCACCATGTTGTCTTTATAAGTCACCATGTTGTCGCGCAGATAGTCGAAGCCGAACTCGTTGTTGGTGCCGTAGGTAATGTCGGCATTATAAGCTTCCCGGCGGGCATCACCATCCATGCCCTGCACGATCAGGCCCACCGACAGGCCCAGCCAGCGGTAAAGCTTGCCCATCCACTCGCTGTCGCGCTTGGCAAGGTAATCGTTGACGGTGACGATGTGGACACCCTCCCCGGTCAATGCATTCAGATAGGCAGGCAGCGTTGCCACAAGGGTCTTGCCTTCACCGGTCTGCATCTCGGCGATGTCGCCCCGGTGCAGGGCGATGCCGCCGGTGACCTGCACCGGGAAATGCTTCATGCCCAGCACACGCCATGCGGCCTCGCGGCAGACAGCGAAGGCATCGGGCAGAATATCATCCAGCGTTTTGCCGTCGGCCAGCTTCTGCTTCAGTGCAGGAGTCTGGGCCTGCAGCTCGGCATCCGACATCGCCTGATACTTGCCTTCCAGAGCCAGCACCTGTTTGGTGAGGGGGTTGATCTTTTTCAGTTCCCGGTCAGAGAAGCTGCCAAAGAGTTTTTCAGCTAAGGACATTGGTCACACCTCATGATTCTTCAAAATAGCAAACGTCCGGGCCATTTGATTGCCCCAAAACGAATATTCACACATAAATATATGATACACCAAAAGCCCCATCCCGTCAAACCAGATGGTGAATTTTAGCCGGTTATTGAATGAATTTTCTGTAAATTCCTTCGACCTTTCCCACCACTGTATGGTATCAGCCTTTTTCGATGTAATAGCAGACGAGGTCTGTCGCGCCGCGCGTTGCATGGCGCATGGCTTTGTGCTCGACGCCCTCGTATTGGAAGCCCACTGCTTTCAGCAGTTTCCCTGAGGCGAGATTGTATGCATAGTGTCCTCCGGTAAACATCTCAGCGTTAGTTTTTTCGAAATAGGTCTGCACGACGGCCTGCAGCGCCTCCCGCGCGTAGCCCCTTCTCCGGGCGTCCGGTGCGATTTCGATACCAAACTCCCACCCCGGCACAGCCCGCTCTGCGTCCATCATGGACATCATCCCGATGACCCGGCCCGTCTCTCTGCACACAATGCTGTAGCGCGTCTGAGCTGCAAATTTCTGCATCAAACGCTCATACTCCTCATCCATCTCCTCAAAGGCATGGTAGCCGCCGCAATCCAGCGTCGTCTGCTCGTCAGACAAAATCGCAAAAACGTCCTCTGCGTCTCCGATGGCAAACTGGCGCAGCAGCAAGCGCTGCGTCTCGATTTTTAATAATTCCATTTTTACCACTTTCTTTTCTCGGATACAAGAAAGCCGCCCTGAGAACTCTCAGAGCGGCACATTCAAGTCGGCGACTACCTATTTTCACAAGCCGTTTCCAGCTAACTATCTTGGGCACGAGTGAGCTTAACTGCTGTGTTCGGAATGGGAACAGGTGGAACCTCACCGTCATCGTCACCGACCATATGACTGACCAAGTAT
>ENA-OQKY01000066-OQKY01000066.1-human-gut-metagenome-genome-assembly--contig:-NODE-66-length-142948-cov-9.867653_pt1 | contig 142948 bp, 123 predicted proteins | sample MGYA00242652_ERZ504805 | MGnify/ENA primary metagenome ERZ504805 (study PRJEB26092, sample SAMD00036400) | human gut metagenome | host: Homo sapiens | study: EMG produced TPA metagenomics assembly of...
ATTTACTGAGTTCTGATTTTGGCTGTGCCCGAAACATAACATGCACATGATCAACATCATGATTCCATTCTTCCAGTGTGATTCCATAATCAGGTGCAATACGTTCCCAGATCTCTTTTGCACGTTCTGAAATCGGATCATCTATTACTTTTCTTCGGTATTTTACAACCATGATCAGATGATAATACATCAAATATACTGAATGTGCATTATGATCCATTTTGTCCATATAATCAGTCTTTTCTATCCTTTCGACTGATTATAGTATACCACACTTCGTGTCGCAGAACAAGCGTTCTATTTTCTTTTTTCTGCAATTCATCTCCCACCTGTAGAGGAAGGAGAATTCTTGCTAACTTTTGTTAAAAAAATTACAGCAGCATCACGAATATCGGAATCGTAATAATACATAGCAGCGTTGTAATAAATATAAATTTCGACGCCAGCACCACATCATTGCCGTATTCTCCTGCAAAAATCGCACAGAAACCTGCCACCGGCATGGCATGTCCAATCACAAGCACTCCATAAATCATCGGGTCATGAATCAGCGGCCTTGCAATCATCAACACCAACAACGGAATCAACACCAACCTTACAAAAGAACAGGCATAAGTTCTCCAGTCACTGAAAACATCTTTGATGCTGCTTTTTGTCAGAATCGTTCCTACATAAAGCATGGCCATCGGTGTTGTCAGGGATGACATTCCCTGTACTGCATTATCCACCGGTGCCGGAAAACGCAGCTGAAAAATAAACATAATCAATCCAACAACAATGGCTGCATTCACCGGTGTAAAGATATATTCTTTCATAGAATGTTTCTTTTCGGCTTCCGTTCCGGTACTCCGCATGAGCCAGACACCATAAGTATAGGCATAGGTGGAAAATGCCAGATTGGCAAATGTCGCATAAAAAATGGACTCTCCGCCAAAAACGGCATCCATCACCGCCCATCCCATAAATGCATGATTTGTAAAAGTCACTGAATAAATCCAGACGCTTTTCGACTCTTCGGAAATCCTGAAAATCCAGGCTGTCAGATACCCGATCAGAATACTCGCTCCAAATATGATCAAACTGATGACATAGACCTCTCCGGCCTTGACCAGCCTCTCAAAGGTATAATCTGTTTCAAAAGTCGACAATATAAGGCAAGGGATCGTAACCACCAGCAAGAACCGACTGATACCAGCAGAAAAGCCCTCACTGATCATCTTTCTCTTGCTGACAACATATCCCACAAGAACATAAATAAAAAGTGTCACCAGTTTCCCTGCCACCGCAAAAATTGCACTCATTCCTTATTCCATCCCATCCTCAAATACACCATTCCACAGAAATGGCATATAGATTGCATTCTGCTTCTCCCAGTCGGCCTCACAATGGCCGCCAAAGGCCTGAAGATACGGATACGTCACGGCTCCCCGCTCTACCAGCAGATGACTGAACTCCAGATTCGTGCAAGTATATTTGACCAGTCCCGGTTTACGTCCTGATTCCTTACTTCCCCAGCTCATATAAACCCTGGTATCAGGTAGCAACGGTCCGGCCGACGTCAGTTCTTCCCGCATGGCATCATAACAAAATCCGACCGCACTTGAAATACAAGCTGCCTTTGAAAAAACATCATTATGGGCCACAACTGTATAATAAGCCATCAATCCGCCCATGGAGCTGCCGCCGATACCGGTATATTCCCGCTCTGGTTTTGTTCTGAAATGCGTATCGATCAGCGGTTTCAGCTCATCGACCACCCACTGCATAAAGACTTTGCCCGTTCCATGAATCCTTTGTCCGTCAAAATCCTTGAAATCATAGGGCGAAAACTCCTCCAGACGCTTGTTGCCCTCATGATTGCATTCAATACCGACAATGATCAGCTGGTTCTCCCACTGCCTCATAAATTCCTGCAGTCCCCAGGATTTACCGTAGGTAGCATCCTCATTATAAAAAAGATTGTGCCCATCATACATATACATGACCGGATATCGCGCTTCGCTTTCCTCGTAATCATCCGGAAGGTAGATATGCAGCATCCTGTCCAAATGATATGGGGTAATATGTACCATTTCTTTAATAACCATTTTCATCCTCCGATTACATGATCTATTTCTATATCAAAAATCATCTGCTTCCAAACTACAGATTCCATCATACCATATAATATCTGTTATCGAAAGATTTTTCAAAAAAATACAAATATATCTTTCATTATCAGAATATTCATATTAAAATAGATATGTATATTGATAAACATTTAAAGTGCCATGCATTTTGAATATGGAATCTATAAAATAGGGGGATTACATAATGGACCTGATGAAAGATATTTATAAAAAAGAACTTCGTACACGTATTGCTGCATGGGAAGGCAAGAAGACAGACGATTTTCAGTATGAACCGGAACGCGCCGAATTAAAAGCCCAGATGAAAGACTGGCTGGCTGAGAAACTCGGCGTCGATGATGAGAAGAAGCTGCTTATCGCCAATCGTAAGTATTTCGCTACTTGCATGGCCGAGCTGGTTTATGAAGAAACTGTCCGTCCGAACATGAAAGATTTTATTCATTAAAAAAAGAAGGGGATGTGAAAAAACTCAATCGAGTTTTTCACATCCCCTTCTTTTTATTTTATCATTAATCGTAAATTATTCACCTGCAGTTCAATCTCTGCCAGCTTCGCTTTGTCCTGCAGCAAGTTCATAATGTAGGCTTTATTGACGCTCATGCTCTTTGCAATAAGGAACTGTGCTTTCTTATGATCCTGAGCCTTAATATAAGCCTGCACAGACGCAAGGTCCGTCGGTCCATTATATTCCGGACCAAGAAATGCCGGTGCTGTTGCTTCCATATAGTAAAACGGCAATATGTGATCTGCCACATACCCGCAGTCATAACCTGCAAATTCCACCGTCAAAGTCACTTCATCCGCATCCCGCTTACCGCCGCACTGAATATCAAAATTCTTCAGCTGGATCGGACCTGTAATCGGGGCCAGAAGCTGTTCAATCTGAGGCTCCACTTTACCTTTACTGCTGTTTAATGCCTGGGCAACCATTTCATTCTTCTTACGAGCAGGCAGCATTTTGATCATCTGAGCCGTAAACGGCGGCAGTTTCATACCGCCCATCTGCTCCGGATGCTGTTTGGCCATCTCCAGCATATTGTTCAGAAATTTATCGTAATTAATATGGCCAATGGCCAGTATCATCTTAATCATTTAGTTCATCTCCAGTTTCAATTCTGTATGACTCAAATTGTCAAGACTTGTCACTGGTGCTGTTTCGATTTCCGGAATCACTGACTGTGCTTCTGTATTCTCTTCCGCCTCATTCGCTTCTGCAGCAGCCATAACCGGTGCACTCAGATTCGATGGGCTTGTCACATACCAGACCACATCCACATTCTCCAGTGAAATAATCGCCTCTGAAACCGGCACTCTCGCTTTCGCACAGCACTCAGCAGGGTCGCTGCAGTAGAAAGTATCTGTCTCTGCATCATAGTCCGTCAGCGCGATGGCATGAGGCTTATTGGAATCATAGGCAACAATTCCTTCCGGATGTTCTTCCAGCAGTTTCTTCAAATCTTCTACAGAGGATACATAATCATGCGTCATAGTCACACCATCATACGTAAATGTCCATGAAATACCGACGCCTTCTCTCCATGCAACGCTCCCTACACTGCTCTCCGTAATATCTTCCCAGTTCTCAAAACCTGCCAGCATTGCCGCCCTGCGCATAATCATGGCCGAAGACGCCAGTGTACAGGTTCCCCGTCTTGACTGTTTGATAAATACATTTTCATCATTCAATTCTTCAAAAGTAATATCTTTCGTGGCTGTTTCCTCTGCCGCCTGAGCCTGACCGCAGTTTACAATGACGATCATCAACACCAGACTCAGCAAAAGCATCCATTTCTTCATTCTCTAAAAACCTCGCAAAATTTAATATTCCGGATTTGAAAACAAATCCCAAGCTGCCATTTTCACACGGCACCCGCTAAGTGTAATATATTTGTAATATTTTCGCAATAGATTTTAGAGTTTTTTAAGATTTTTAATTAACAATTTAGCAACATTTTTCTACATGACATTTCGAAAATTCAATTCATAACTGAAAATTCGAATCGTATTGTCCTTTTCTGCTGCCAATTTCAATGTTTCAGGCAAAGTTGTCACACACACAACTGCATAGACTTTCCTGTCCGCTGCATTTTTCTGAATACGTTTTCTCTGAACCGCCATATCATCCAATATCTGCAGATAAAACTCCTCATAATCTGCCCTCTGAACAGTCTCAATGACATAAATATTGTCCTCACGATCCAAAGCGATCAGCTGACCGTCTCCCCGCTCTTCACACAAAGTTAACGGCAGGCCGAATATATGCTTCTTCTGTTTCAGATCATCCGCAATCATCTGTGTCAGCGTTGGGCCTGAAAAAGTAATATTCGCTGCTGTTTTGACCATGCTCCCGGATTGATCCTGATCCGGCGCCTGCCTATTGATTTCAGTCTTCTGACCTTTCGTCTCCTTTTGCTCAGCAAAATGGTTATCCGCTGTACATGCAGACTTCTCGACATCTGTCGTATCTTTATTCTTCTTTGTCTTGATTCGATCATAAAGCATATTGCCATAGACAATAATTACGATGATTCCCAGACCAATTAGAAAGTACATGTATCTTCCCTCCTGTTATTTACTGCTGTAAGAATATGCATTGGAAACCTTAGCATTATTGGAAGTCAGTTTCACATCCTCCCGGTAATAAGCAACCACCGGTGTACCAAGCTCAACATTCTTATAAATCGTGTCCGCTGCATCATATGGCAAATTGATACAGCCATGTGAACCGCCATTCTTATAGATACTGCCGCCAAAAGAGCTTCTCCAGCTTGCGTCATGCAACCCCACATTGTAAGCAAACGGCATGAAATACGTAACGTCTGATTCATAATCTTCGCCCTTCAATGTCGCCGGACTCTGTCTGCTGATAACCTTGAAAACACCGTCCGGTGAACCATTGCCGTTATTAAGATTACCCGAAACAATATCTGAATCTACCACAAGAGAGCCATCTTTGTAATACCAGAGATGCTGATTTGTATAGTCAATTTCTATGTATGTATTGCCAATATCATCTGCGCCTTCCACAAAAGCTCTCTGCTCGTATTTCGGTTCTCTTGTCACAGATTCACCATTCTTGATATCCTCAACAATCTGTGCAGCCTCCCCTTTCTTATTAATAACCCAGCCGTAATCACCGCCGCCGATTTTGACTGTATCCCCTGCAGTTGTTTCGAAGGACCTTGTTGCCGCATATGTATTATACTTGGAAGCCAATTGCTGTGCATAAGAGGCCGCCATATCGGAATCCACCGTAACGGACAGATCATCATTAATCGTCAGCCATGACAAAATGGTCGTGCCGTCCAGAACCTGCTCTGAGCCTTCTATCTCATAAGTGATCGACATATTCTTGTATTTCTCTGTTACCTGGAGCTTCTCCTGCAGTTTTGGATCATCTGATGTCACTGACGGCTGAACGTAGTCGTTGTCGCTCAGCCGTAAAACAGACTGACGGCTGTCAATGGCCGCCTTTACATCCAACATAATCTGCTCCTCAAGAGGCTGACTTCCTTGCTTCTCAGGGACAATCTCATAACCATTCTCTGTATACTTCAAATAGGCATCTTCCGGCTTAACAATGTTCTCTTCCTTAAAACAATCCATGGCTTCAACCAATGTCACCAGCTTTGATTCATCATACGTCATTTTTACCTCTACTGTATGAGAATGCTCCTTGCCTATATGTAAAGGCCACAGCATACTGTTCTGATCATCCATCATCTTCTGGATGCTGCCATCGGATTCATAATGATAATCAATATCCGATCCGCTGATATAAGAGACTCGGTCTTCTCTGTCGTGGACAGCCAGCAGATAATCCTCTGCTTCCTCCTTAATCTTCGCTTCTGCCGCCTCTACCGTTCCCAGGGAAAAATTTGTCTCATTAATCACGGTTCCCGGATAAAAATGATCATGGAAATAATATCCCACACCTGCATAGGCCGCTGCCAGCAATACAACAACAGAGCTGATTCCAATGATCAGGCCTTTTTTGACCGACTTCTTCTTTTTTGCCATACCTCTTCCTCCATCATCTATCTATCATTCATCTATTCATCGTTATCTATGCATTACGTTCCTATCATACCATATTTTACCTAAATAATCTGTCTTTTTTATAAACAAATATGATTTCTCTCCTGATACGGCAAAAGGCCGCATATATCATGCAGCCTTATCAAAATAAATCCTGATTTCTGTTCCTTTTCCAACCTCGCTGGCCAGTTCCATCCGTGCACCGTTTCTGGCCACGATATGTTTCACTATGGCAAGTCCAAGACCGGTTCCGCCTGTAGATTTTGACCGGCTTTTATCCACACGATAAAAACGTTCAAAAATGCGTTCCTGATGCTCTTTGGAAATGCCAATACCGGTATCTTTGACCGACAATACAATCTGATTATCCACCGGCATGACAGAAATGGTCACACTTCCGCCTTTATTATTATATCGAATGGCATTGTCACAGAGATTGTAGATTACCTCATCAGCCATTCCCTTCTCTGTACGAATCTTGCAGGACTCACCTTCCAGCTTCAGTGTCACATCATGCTTTTTCGCACTCATCTCCAACGTATCCATACAGTTTTCCGCCGCCTGATACAGATCTACCGTTTCCAGAACCACATCCTGCGTCGTTGCATCCAGCTCTGACAATCGAATCGTGTCATTGATCAATGTCAGCAGACGATCTGCACTCTTATGAATCTCACCACCAAACCGAGCAATATCCTTTTCCGATACCATCCCGTTTTCAATCAGTTCCGAGTAACCTGAAATAGCCGCCAGAGGCGTTTTCAGCTCATGTGATACATTAGCTGTGAAATCCTGACGCATACTGGCATTTTTCAAAATATCTTCATGCTGTCTGCGAATCGTATCAATAAATGGTTCCATCTCCTGATAAACCGCAATTTCGTTGACATAATCCATGTTTTCAGCCATCTGTTCAATCGGTCTGAGCAGACTGTCTGTCAGCAGACGTCCCAGGAATGTACAGATAACAAACAAAATAACCACCATTACCGCGATGATCGGCAGCATTCCCTGCACAATACTGAGAACACTGCCTGTCTCCGTCGCCACACGGAGCACATTGCCGTCATTCATGCGCACAGCATAATAAAATGTAGATTTTGCCACTGTTTTAGACTGACGGACAGCCTGACCTTCACCTGTTTCAAACGCCGCCTTGATCTCCTCACGGTTGCTGTGGTTTTCCATGCCGCCGATATCCGCATTGGTATCCAAAAGGACTTTGCCTTCTTTGTCGATAATCGTGACACGAAGATTATCCAGCTGATGCACTTCCTGAATCAGCGTTGCTTCATCATATGTATCCACACTGGTCAAAACATAGGCGTATGTTCTCACATCACTGAAAACCTGTGCTTTAAAACGCTGATAAAACAGTGCCGTCACAATGGTTGTGGTAATAAGGATGGCCAGGGCCGCGATCAGACAAAACTGCAGATATATTTTGTGCTTCATCTTTTTTCCGCGCATGGCCTTCTAATTCTCCTTATCCGACATAATATATCCGACATTTCGAACAGTCTTGATCATAGAACCGGCCTCACCGAGTTTTTTACGCAAGGTCTTGATATGCATATCCAAAGTTCTCGATTCACCCTCAAAATCAATGCCCCAGATACGCTCCATGATCGTATCTCTCGCAGTCACAATCCCTGCATTGGACATCAGAAGTTTCAGCAGCTCATATTCCTTATAGGTCAGCTCACAGACCTGATCACTGACATATACGGCATGCTTTTCATCATCCATAAATACATTGCCCAGCGTCAGGAATTTCTTTTCTTCCACATAAGCACTTCTTCTCAGTAATGCCTTGACTCTTGAAATCAGTTCCATAATACCAAAGGGTTTGGTAATATAGTCATCTGCCCCTACATCCAGTCCTTTAACCTTGTCGATTTCTGATGTCTTGGCTGTCACCAGAATAATCGGCAGCTTCTTTGTCTCCGGCATGGACCGGAGCTTTCTCAAAACGTCCAGTCCATCCGCATCAGGAAGCATAATATCCAGCAGCAAAAGGCTCGGCACTCTCTCCGACACCTTTTTAAAAAATTCTCTGGCATTATCAAAACCTTCTGTCTGATATCCGCTGTTTTTCAGAGCATAAGCCTCTATTTCCTGAATATTCAGGTCATCCTCAAGAATATATATTGTTGCCATTTTTGTCCTCCTTATGACTGCGGCAGCGCATAAACTGCCTTATCCTTCTGATAGGCTTCACGGAATGCTGCATCTTTGTTTTCTTTCAGGCCTTCCAGATATTCATGGACATCAAATACATTCTCATGGATTCTCAAAAGGTCAACGGCCAGATTGGAACAATGGTCTGCTACTCGCTCATAATTAATCGTGATATCTGATAAAACAAAACCAAGTTCCACAGAACATTCGCCGCTGCGAAGTCGTCTGACATGACGCTGCTTCAACTCATCATTCAGGTAGTCGATCACTTCCTCAAGCGGTTCCACCTGACGTGCCAGATGAATATCATCATTCTTAAATGCCTCAATAGACATATTCATAATATCTCTCACTGCTCTGGAATAAACTTCCAGTTCCTGAGCACCCTTATCCGAAAATGACAGGTTTTTCTCGTTCATTTCCTGGGCCTTTTCCATAATGTTCACCGCATGATCAGAAATTCGCTCTAAATCCCCGATGCAATGCAGCAGCATAGACAGACTCTTGCTGTCTTTTTCCGACAGATCACGACTGCTGAGTCGAATCAGATACGTACCCAGACGGTCCTCATAATGATCCACTTTATTCTCCAGTTTCAGAACATTCTCTGCCTTTGTCTCATCATATTTCTGCAGAAGCTCCATGGCAATAAACAATGCCTGTCTGGAAAGCTCGGCCATATGAGATGTAACGGAATAACAATTCTCCATGGCAAAACCCGGTTTCTCAATGAAACGATCATCCAGCAGAAGCAGCATATCCTGTCCTTCCTCTGCAGGCTGTACAGACTGCTTCTCATCTTCATCAGATGTTCTGACAGTAAGGATCGCCAGTTTCTCAAGTCCCCTGTGGAAAGGAAGTAAAATAGCTGTTGCGAAAATATTAAACACACTGTGGATGACCGCAATACCTGCCGGATTGGCCATATTGTCGATAAAACTGAAATGGACAAATGCATTCAGCGCATAAAAACCAATCATAAAAATCGTCGTACCGATAATATTGAAATACAAATGGACAAATGCTGTACGCTTTGCATTCCTGGATGCACCGATACTGGACAGCAGTGCCGTCACACATGTACCGATGTTCTGTCCCATAATAATAGGAATAGCTGCACCATAGCTGACGGCCCCTGTCACACATAAAGACTGCAGAATACCGACCGATGCCGATGAGCTCTGGATCACTGCCGTCAGGACAAGGCCTGCCAGCATACCCAGCAGCGGGTTCTTGAACATCAGCAGAATATTCGCAAATTCAGGCACATCCGCCAGTGGTTTCACCGCATCACTCATGGTTTCCATACCAAACATCAGCACGGTAAAACCAATCATAATGGTACCTATATCCTTTTTCTTCTCATTCTTGGAAAACATCAGAAATCCGACGCCGATTACGGCCAGAATCGGTGAAAAAGAAGACGGTTTCATCAATGTCAGAATAAAGTTGTCCCCCTGAATACCTGTCAGGCTCAAAAGCCAGGATGTCACGGTTGTACCGATATTGGCACCCATAATAACACCAACTGCCTGAGACAGCTTCATAATACCGGAATTAACAAAGCCAACAACCATAACCGTTGTGGCTGACGATGACTGGATGACAGCTGTTACACCGGCGCCTAACAGTACAGCCTTGAAAATGTTGTCTGTCATCTTCTCCAGAATACGTTCCATACGTCCGCCGGACGCCTTTGACAGACCGTTGCCCATAACTTCCATACCATACAGAAAGAGGGCAAGACCGCCAATCATCGTTAAAATATCAAATACACTCATAAATTTCTCCTTTACATATCTTCATAACATTCATCTGTTCATAAATAGTTTCCCTATTCATTCCCGATTATACGATGACTATGTAAAGGCTAAAGGCATTTCATGTAAAATTAATGTAAAATTTCATTTACATTCAGGTGTATTTTGGACTTTTTGAGCTTTATCTACGTAAATTCTGTGTAAACCCATAATCTTGCCCGCATTTCCGCACAGCACCTGACAGATGATGGACAACTCCCATCTGCCAGTTCTTCTCTATTATTTCTTCAGCCACTTCTTGCAATGACTGCACTGCTCCTGTATATCATGGATCAGCATAGAAGTATGATAACCATCCGCCACGGCATGATTGACCATTATACTGAAAGGCAGCATCCAGCGATCATGAACCTCATGGTAACGTCCGAAAACAATAATCGGAAAATACATCTGCCTCGGTCCCGGTGTGTCATGTCCCACAGATGTAAAAGAAACCCAAGGTACACAGGATACCGGCGTAAAGGCATCCGGACGATCCGGCTTGGCTTTAATTCCTTTGCTATCCTTATACTGCTTCATATCTCTGCAGACATCTTTGTAAAATATGCTGAAATCCTCATTCCATTCTGTCCAGATATCTGAAAATGTTTCATCATCTTTGTGAAAAATCGTGTAGGACGGATGACAGATATCATATACGCCCAGATGGCCTTCTTCATCCAGGGCCATTCTGAAATTCTCATGATGGTTAATGCTGTACATAATGGCATACATCATCGCCGGATAAAAATGAATCCCCTTTTTCAGGCAGCGTTTCCTCAACTTCGTCACATCCAGCTCCACATTCATCTCATAACTGGTGCGGATCTGTTCATTATAATATCGATAGTGTTCCCGACGCGGCCACTGTTCCATGTCTATACGTTCAAATGTCATTTCTACTCCTCCTGTCAAGCCTTCAGCGCCTCAAGGCGCTTTTCTATAAAGGAAAGTATGTCCATCTGTACCTGTTCATAATCAAGTTCATTGAGTATTTCATGTCTGTCTCCGGGATAAAGCTTCATTTCGACATTCTTAACCCCTGCCTCACGGTAAGTTCTGCAGATTTCCGGCACGTCCTTACCAAAATGTCCCACAGGATCATCACTTCCCGCCACAAATAAAAGCGGCACTTCTTTCGGCAGTTTGCTGATATGGGCCGGCTCCTGAATAAAACTCAACACATCAAATAAAACTTTATAACCGTTCAATGTGAACATAAAACCGCAATACGGATCCTCAAGATAAGTATCAACATTCGCTTCATTCCGGGACAACCAGTCATACTCTGTTCTAACAGACGGATACTGTTTATTATATGAGCCAAATGCCATTTTCATCATCAGCTGACTTCGGTGATGTTCACCTCTGACAACACTCAGGCTGTGGGCTGTAGTCTTCGCCGCACTCAGCAGTGCCGGCGGCTGTGAACCCGTCCCCATCAGTATCGCACCATCCAGCTGGCTGCCATAAGTCATCAGATATCTTCTGGCCATAAAAGATCCCATACTATGCCCCAGAAGGAAATACGGTATTCTCGGATATCTTGCACGGATCGACTTCGTTACCTTATATAAGTCATCCACGACTGTTTCAGAGCCCTTTGCCTTCGGAAAATATCCCAGTTCCTCTTCATCCTTCGCCGTCTCACCATGGCCCAGATGATCATTGCCGATCACCATCATACCATGCTGTGCCAGGAATGTCGCCAACCTGTCATAACGATCCACATATTCACACATGCCATGGGAAATCTGAACAATCGCCCTGATCTCCTCCAACGGATGCCACAAGATCACATGAAGCTTATTCACCCCATTCGTTGAATTCAAATAAAACTCTTCCTTCTCTACCATACCTGCGCCCCCAGTTCGTTTCTCATCATACATCATCAATTCACATCCCGACTCCACCCTTCCCCGCTTGAAGCCGATTATTCTATAACATCTATTATACCCGAATATCGTATAAAACACCAGAATTACACACAAGCTGTCGACAACTTTTTATCCCTATTATCCAAATGTGTGTTATCATAAATATAGAAAAAATAATTTATCAAATATAACATCTACATTATCGCTATCACTCACGGATGTTTTTACATAAACTATTTTTACAAACAATACCTCTGACATTCACAGACAGGTGGGATAGAACATTCTGTCTATTCCCTTGGATTAAGCTGAATATTCAATCCCACCGTCCCGAAAGGATTTTTTATGAAAAAACACCTCTTCAGTCTTTTGCAGCGTATCGGTCAGTCTTTTATGCTGCCCATCGCTCTTCTGCCTATCGCCGGTATTTTTCTCGGCATCGGCAGTTCTCTGACCAATACAAACATGCTGGCCGCCTATCACCTGAAAGGGCTCATGGGGCCCGGAACAGCTCCTTACATCCTGTTTTCACTGCTTAACAGTGCCGGTTCGATCATTTTTGACAATCTGCCGATTCTTTTTGCTGTCGGCGTTGCTATCGGTATGGCCCGGAGCGAAAAAGCCATAGCCGCACTTTCAAGTATTGTTGCTTTCTTTGTTATGCACAGTACCATCGGAAGTCTGATAACTTATACGGGTCGAAGCCATTCTTTTCTCACCGGTGCAACCACCGAAATTGTCGGCATTACGTCCCTGCAGATGGGTGTTTTCGGCGGCATCATTGTCGGGCTTGGCGTTGCTGCATTGCATAACCGTTTTTACAAAATTGAACTGCCCAAGGTTTTTTCATTTTTTGGCGGAACACATTTTATCCCGATCATCAGCGCAATCACTTATGTCGGCATCGGTATTCTTATGTTCTATATCTGGCCGCCGATCCAGATTCTGATCAACGATGCAGGCAAACTGGTGCTGATGTCCGGATACGGCGGCACTTTTGTCTACGGACTTCTGGAACGCGCCCTGATTCCTTTTGGGCTCCACCATGTTTTCTATATGCCTTTCTGGCAAACCGCTGTCGGCGGTCGTGAACTTGTAAACGGCCAGCTCATTGAAGGTGCCCAGAATATCTTTTTTGCAGAACTTGCCAGCCCTGATACTTCACATTTCAGTGTCGCAGCCACACGTTTTATGAGCGGTAAATTTCCGTTGATGATGTTCGGTCTTCCCGGCGCTGCCCTGGCTATGTATACCTGTGCCCGCCCTGAAAATAAAAAAGCTGTAGGAAGCCTTTTGCTGTCCGCAGCCATCTCCTCCGCTGTCACTGGAATTACAGAGCCTCTGGAATTTGCCTTTTTATTCGTCGCTCCGCCGCTATATGTCATTCACTGTGCATTTGCCGGCCTCTCCTATATGCTCATGCATATGCTGAATGTTGGTATCGGTATGACATTTTCCGGCGGTTTCCTGGATTTCTTCCTGTTCGGCATTCTCCAGGGCAATACCAAAACCAGCTGGCTGCATGTCATTCCTGTAGGTATTCTTTATTTCATTGTCTATTTTATCGTTTTCCGGGTAATGATTTTGAAATTTAACTATCAGACACCGGGACATGAAAAGGACAATGCCGCCCCTGTCAATAACGCTGACAACAAAAGTCAACAGATTCTTGACGGTCTGGGCGGTCTTGAGAACATTTCCGATTTAAGCTGCTGTGCGACGCGCCTGCGTGTCACTTTACATCGGCCCTCAAAGCTCAACAAAAAAAAGCTTCTCGCCACAGGCGCTGCTGCTGTTGTGGCCAATGGTGACGGCGTCCAGATTGTCTACGGCCCGGAAGTCACGGTTATCCATGCCCGTCTGCAGGATTATATCGCTCAGATCATTCCTGCTTCATCATCGGCAGCGGATAATTCCGCCGCAGCTCCAACAACTTCAGCAGAAATTTCAAATCCTGCTGTTTCCGCAGAGGCAAAAGATTCTGACAATTTATCAGTTGCCGACGCCATCACTGATATTGTCTATGCTCCATGCAACGGCACTGTCATTCCGCTCAAAGAAATCAATGACGGTGTTTTCTCTGAAGGTTATATCGGCGAAGGATTAGCCATCGAACCTGTTGACGGCAGTTTCTATGCACCATTTGACTGTAGCGTTGCCATGGTTTTTGATACACATCACGCCATCGCACTGCACACTGCAAATGATACAGAGCTGATCCTTCATGTCGGTTTGGATACCGTCAAATTAAACGGCCAGCATCTGGAAGTATTCGTCCAAGAAGGCCAGGAAATCCAAAAAGGGGATCTGATCCTGCGAGCTGACCTGGAAGGTATTCAATCAGCCGGTTGCAGAACCGTCACCCCTGTTATCATCACCGGTGCCGGCGGCGCTGAATCCGTCGAACTTCTTAAAACAGGACCGGTTCACATCGGAGACGCTGTTCTTAAAGTCCATTATTAATGTGCATCCGGATCGCAAATTCTATCTGTCTACCTTGACTGAAAAACGGAGCTGCAATGCAGCCCCGTTTTTCGTCTAATGAAGTGTTTCGTTCATACTGCCTGTGCGGTAACCGCCCAGATCCAGTGTTACATATGTAAAACCAAGTTCTTTGAAATAGTTGTAAACTTTTTCACGGATCCCCTCAGCCAACAGTTTTTCAAACTCTGACGGCAGAATTTCGATTCTTGCCATTTTATCATGGATTCTTACACGCACTTGATAGAATCCCAGATCAAGCAGGAGCTGTTCAGCTTTCTCCACCATACCAAGCTTTTCTTCATTAATGGTTTCTCCATAAACAAAACGCGAAGACAGGCAGGCAAAGGACTGCTTATTCCATGTGGAAAGTCCCAATTCCTTTGATAACTCACGAATCTCCTGTTTGTTCAGTTCTGCTGCACGAAGGGGACTGCTGACCCCCAGCTCTTTGACAGCCACAAGTCCCGCTGCAAGACAGATTGCTTACAAATTCTTCACATACAATGTACGAATCGCATTCAGCACGGCAATAACCATCACACCTACATCCGCAAAAATCGCAACCCACATGTTGGCAATACCCAAGGCACCGAGAATCAGACAAATGACTTTAACACCGATGGCAAAATAAATATTCTCATAAACAATTCTCATACACTTCCGGGCAATCCTGATAGCCTTGGCAATCTTCAGCGGATCATCATCCATCAAAACAATATCCGCTGCTTCAATGGCTGCATCAGATCCCATAGCACCCATCGCAATACCGATATCTGCTCTTGAAAGTACCGGTGCATCATTAATACCGTCACCCACAAAGGCCAGTTTCTCTTTCTCATTCTTCTGTGACAGCAGTTTTTCCACCATAGCAACCTTATCACCCGGGAGTAATTCACTGTGTACTTCATCAATCCCCAGATTCGCCGCCACTTTGTCCGCAACACGTTTGGCATCTCCTGTCAGCATAACGGTCTTCTTGATACCGGCCACTTTCAGTGCTCTGATAGCCTCTTCTGCATGCGGTTTCAGCAGATCAGCAATCAGAATATGACCGACATATTCACCATCTACTGCCATATGAACAACTGTACCGACGCTGTGACACTCCTGATAAGGAATACCTTCCAGTTCCATCAACTTGGCATTGCCTGCAGCAATGGTTCTGCCGTCTACCTTCGCGATGACACCTTTACCGCTGACTTCCTGCACATCCGTCACTCTGCTCTGATCAATGGCCTTGCCGTAAGCCTTCTGAAGGCTGCGACTGATCGGATGGGATGAAAAGCTCTCTGCCAATGCGGCATACTCAAGGATTTCATTCATCGGCAATGTATTGTGATGCACACCTGTTACTTCAAATACCCCCTGTGTCATTGTACCTGTCTTGTCAAATACAACATATTTCGTTCCGGCCAGTGTCTCCAGATAATTAGAACCCTTTACAAGGACACCTGCATTGCTGGCACCGCCGATACCGGCGAAAAAGCTAAGCGGAATACTGATAACAAGGGCACATGGGCAGCTGATGACAAGGAATGTCAACGCTCGCATGATCCAATCTCCCCATTCCGGTGAAAAACCCATAAAAAGCATCCTGACAATCGGCGGAAGCACTGCCAGCGCCAACGCACCATAGCATACAGCCGGTGTGTAATATTTGGCAAACTTGGAAATAAAGTTCTCTGAACGGGACTTTCTTGAGCTTGCGTTCTCCACCATATCCAGAATCTTCGAAACCGTCGACTCACCAAATTCCTTCGTTGTCTTAATTCTGAGAACACCCGTCATATTGATACAGCCGCTGATCACTTCATCTCCTTCCGATGCATCTCTCGGCACGCTCTCTCCTGTCAGTGCACTTGTATTCAATGTGGTGGTTCCCTCAATGATCACGCCGTCAATAGGGACTTTCTCACCCGGCTTGACAACGATGATACTGCCAATCTCAACTTCATCCGGGTCCACTTCCTCAATCTCACCGTCACGCTCGATATTCGCATAATCCGGACGAATATCCATCAGATCACTGATATTCCTTCTACTCTTGCCCACAGCATAGCTCTGGAACAGCTCGCCAATCTGGTAAAACAGCATAACAGCAACACCTTCACGATAATCACCAAGGGCAATCGCGCCTACGGTTGCTACCGCCATCAGAAAATTCTCGTCAAACACCTGATGATTCTTAATGCCCTTGCCGGCCTTGATCAGAATATCATATCCAATGACAAGATACGGAATCAGAAACAAAACAAACGCCGTATAGTCTTCAACCGTAAGAAAAGAAAAAGCAATCATCAAAACAGCTGCTATAATAATTCTTGTCAAAACCTTTTTCTGCTTCTTATTCACACAGCTCACCTTCCTTTATTCAGTCATACTATCTATCTATAACAAACTTCAAACTCTATGGCAGGATACCAGGGTCAGACGCATCCAATCCTGGTATCTCACAACTTCCGTATTCATTCTGTCTTAAAGGAAAATCTCGCAATCGTCCTCAACCTTCTTGCAGTTCTTCAATACTTCCTGCATGACCTCCTTCGGCGCTGCACCCTCTTCAAATTCAACACTCATCTTCAGTGCCATGAAGTTGACAACCGCATTCTTCACACCGGCTGTCTTATTCGCTGCATCTTCCATCTTGTTCGCACAGTTGGCACAATCCACATCAATCTTATACGTCTTCTTCATAATAAAATCTCCTTTGAATATATTATTTATTTTTAATCATTTATATGCTCATTTATTCATATGTTAATTTAAGTATACCACAGATAGAGATGCTGTCAATAGAAGACTCTGTTTTTTCAAAATTATTATTGCATTATATAATCTTCATCTATACAGATACTGCATCTTCTAAATAAAGACCCAAAATGATTTAAGGATGGAACCGAAATTGCTGCTATTTCCGTTCAGGAGAAGTTTGTTTTTGATGTGTTATGATGTTTTTACACGATGCGCATCATATTTTGAAGTTTTTTATTACTCGTATATGAATTCGTTTTATGGTAAAATGGAGGTAGATTTTATGGCACAATGGCAGCCATCCACCTTTACACCTGATAAAACTGCAGATACCGCTGCTTACGCAGCATCCTTGTCTGCTTCAGCAACTTCTCAATCACTGAACAGAACTTTTTTATCCAGTCTGTTCGAACAGATTTTTAATTCCCCATCAGAAGCACTATCCCTTTACAATGCAATTAATGGGACGAACTATTCAGACCCCGGTCTGTTGACGATTACAACCCTCAGCGGTGCGCTTTTCCTTGGATATCGCAATGACTGTCCCGAATTGAAGATATCCTTGAACTTCTTTCTGAAATTGGTTGCATTCCTGATGATATCCGGGAACGGATTACATCTGAGACTCATCTTGATACTCTCAAGCAATGGTCCAGAAATGCCGCGCGCTGTCAGAATTTAGAAGAATTTATTGAGAGAATGTAACAGTCTCACGAGAGAACTGCCCGGCCAAATGTCTTTTTAAACACATAGCCGGGCAGTTCTTAAAACTTAAATGTTTTGCCAATATTTTTATTGAATTTCACTGTGCATCTGCTGCAGTGATTTAACTCCATTATTTTCTTCCATATGTGCTTTCACATAACCAATGCCCTCAGCGGTTGCTTTCGCTGCTGCGATGGTTGTCATATATGGAATCTTTGCCTTAATGGCGGCTTTACGAAGATAACTGTCATCATGCACACTTTCTTTGCCTGCCGGTGAATTAACTACAAGATCAATCTTGCCATTCGTGATCATATCCAGAATGTTCGGACGTCCTTCATAAAGTTTCTTCACCTTTTCAGCTGGAATACCGGATTCATTCAACAGATCACAGGTCTTTCCTGTTGCAATAATCTTAAAGCCGTCTTCATGGAAGCGCTTTGCCACATCCACGACTTCTGGCTTATCTTTCTTATTCACAGAGATCAAAACTGTGCCTTCCAACGGCAGTTTCAGAGATGCGGCTTCCTGCGCCTTGAAAAAGGCTTCACCGTAGGACTCGGATAATCCAAGTACCTCACCGGTTGAACGCATTTCCGGTCCGAGAACAGGATCTACTTCCGGGAACATATTGAATGGGAATACAGCTTCCTTGACACCATAGTATGGAATCTTCTGCTCTTTCAATTCCGGAACAGGTGACGGACGACCTGTTAATTCTGATGTAATAATATCTGTTGCCAACGGCACCATACGGATATTGCAGACTTTGGATACAAGCGGCACTGTACGGGATGCTCTCGGATTGGCTTCCAGAACATACACTTTTCCGTTCTCAATGGCGTACTGCATGTTCATCAGTCCCCTGACATGCATTTCCTCAGCGATCTTTCTTGTATATTCCTTGATTGTTGCCACATTTTCAGGTGAAATATGCACAGAAGGCAGGATACAAGCAGAGTCACCGGAATGAACACCGGCCAGCTCAATATGCTCCATAACAGCCGGTACAAAGGCATGTGTACCATCGCTGATGGCATCTGCCTCACATTCTGTAGCATGATTCAGGAAACGGTCAATCAGGATTGGTCTGTCCGGCGTCACACCAACTGCAGCTGCCATATAGCCGGCCATGCTCTCATCATCATAGACAACTTCCATACCGCGGCCGCCAAGAACATAGGAAGGACGTACCATAACCGGGTAACCAATCTTATTTGCAATCTCCAGTGCTTCATCAACGGTTGTTGCCATGCCGGATTCAGGCATCGGAATGTCAAGTTTTTCCATCATGGCACGGAACAGATCACGATCTTCTGCAAGATCGATGACTGCAGGTGCTGTACCAAGAATCTTTACGCCATTTTTCTCAAGCTCTGCTGCCAGATTCAGTGGTGTCTGACCGCCAAACTGGGCAATCACGCCCAATGGTTTTTCTTTCTTATAAATGCTGAGAACATCTTCCAGTGTCAACGGCTCAAAATAAAGCTTGTCAGATGTGTCATAATCAGTAGAAACAGTTTCCGGATTACAATTGACAATAATGGTCTCAAAACCAAGCTTCTTTAAGGCAAGAGCTGCATGTACACAGCAATAGTCAAACTCGATACCCTGACCAATTCTGTTTGGACCGCCACCGAGAATCATAATCTTCGGTTTTGCCTCAGACACAGGATTCTTGTCTTTGGCATTGTAAGTGGAATAATAATACGCGCTGTCTTTTGTACCACTGACATGAACACCTTCCCATGCTTCTTCAACCCCAAGGCTAATTCTGTGATTGCGGATTTCTTCCTCTGGAATCTCCAGCAGCTGGCTCAGATATTTATCAGAGAAACCATCTTTCTTTGCCTGGATCAAAAGTGCATCTGCCGGCAGATGGCCTTTGGACTTAAGAATTTCTTCCTCTTCCTCAACCAATTCACGCATCTGCTCAATAAAGTATGTCTTCACCTTGGTCAGGTCGAAAATCTCTTCTGTTGTTGCGCCCTTGCGGATAGCTTCGTACATGATAAAATGACGATCGCTTGTTGGATTAATCAGCAAATGTAAAAGTTCTTCCTTTGTCATGGTATCATAATTCTTTGCATGACCAAGACCGTAACGGCCTGTTTCAAGACTTCGGATGGCTTTCTGAAAGGCCTCTTTGTAGTTCTTTCCAATACTCATAACTTCACCGACCGCTCGCATCTGTGTGCCAAGCTTGTCTTCAACACCTTTGAATTTCTCAAAAGCCCAGCGTGCAAACTTGATAACCACATAGTCTCCATCCGGTACATATTTGTCCAAGGTACCATATTTTCCGCAAGGAATATCCTTCAGTGTCAAGCCTGTTGCCAGCATTGCAGACACAAGAGCGATTGGGAAACCTGTGGCCTTAGAAGCCAGAGCAGATGAACGGGATGTACGTGGATTAATCTCGATAACAATAATTCTGTCTGTCACAGGATCATGGGCAAACTGTACGTTTGTACCACCAATAACCTCAACAGATTCAACAATCTTATAAGCCTGTTCCTGAAGACGTTTCTGGCATTCTTCAGAGATCGTCAGCATTGGTGCTGCACAGAAAGAATCGCCGGTATGCACACCCAGAGGGTCGATATTCTCAATAAAACATACCGTAATCATGTTGTTATCTTTATCACGGACAACTTCCAGTTCCAGTTCTTCCCATCCAAGAATGGACTCTTCTACAAGAACCTGACCCACAAGACTGGCCTGAAGACCTCTGGCACAAACAGTCTTTAATTCTTCTTTATTATAAACAAGGCCGCCGCCGGCACCACCCATTGTATACGCCGGGCGAAGAACCACCGGATAATCCAGTTTATCTGCAATAGCAAGAGCCTCTTCCACACTGTAAGCGACCTCGCTTCTCGCCATCTCGATACCAAGTTTGTCCATCGCATGTTTAAATTCAATACGGTCTTCACCACGCTCAATGGCATCCACCTGTACACCAATAACTTTTACATGATATTTATCCAAAATACCGGCCTTATTCAGCTCTGCACACAAATTCAGACCGGACTGTCCGCCCAAATTCGGCAAAAGTGCATCCGGACGTTCCTTTGCAATGATCTCTTCCAGACGTTCCACATTCAACGGTTCAATATACGTCACATCCGCTGTCTCAGGATCTGTCATAATAGTTGCAGGGTTGGAATTGACCAAAACAATCTCATAACCCAGTTTTTTCAATGCCTTGCAGGCCTGAGTGCCTGAATAATCGAATTCGCAGGCCTGACCGATAATAATCGGACCAGAACCAATAATAAGTACTTTGTGAATGTCTGTTCTCTGTGGCATGATAAAATCCTCCTTATTTTAATTACTATTATAGACATAGGTCGTACCTATTCACAAGCTTTTTTTCCAGAATTGTAATTAATTGTAAAAGTATTATTTATTAACCTACATTATAAACCGTTTAAATGGCAGTCCTTCACCAATTTCTACAACATTTTCGGCGCGTTTTATCAGTATTTTAAATATATTCATTGATTTTTATAATAATAAATTGTATACTGTTACTAACGACATATATGCGATTACAGGAGGCCCCTATGGATTTTAAACAATTGCACTCTTTTATCTCCGTTGTCCGCTGCAGAAGTTTCACGGAAGCAGCCGAAGAACTGGGCATCTCACAACCCACCATCAGCACCCATATCCGAATTTTGGAGGAAGAATTAAATTCACGGCTCATCGTACGCACAGCCAAAAGCTTTGAAGTCACCCCTCGAGGCATGGAACTTTTTGAATGTGCCCAAAACATTCTGAAACTCAGAGATGACATGGTCAGCCGCTGGAACGGTCACGATTCCAAGGTGATTCGTCTTGGCGTTTCTACAATTCCATCCGCCTATATTCTTCCGGAAGTACTGCCGACATTCGGCAAAAGCCACGATGATATTTATTTTGTTGTTACCCAGAGCGACAGCCGCGGCATTATTGATGCTGTTCATAAAGGCAGTTATGATCTGGGCCTTGTGGGCATGAAAACCGATGACGAACAACTTGTTTTCAAAAAGTTTTATCAGGATCATCTGGTTCTGATTGCACCTGTCACTGACTATTTTCTGGAAATGAAGGATACTGGCAGCTTTTCCCTTGAGAAGGTCCTTCAGGAGCAGCCTGTCATCTTACGTGAACAGGGCAGCGGCACCGGCAAATCGGCTTCTGCTTTTCTCGAAAAAATCGGCATTCCCGAAGATAAACTCCATATTGCTGCCCGCATCAATGATCAGGAAGCCATCAAAAACCTTGTTGCCGGCGGCCTCGGCGTCTCCATCGTCTCCGAAAAAGCTGTCCATGACTATATCGATGCCAAAAGGCTGCTGCAGTTCGAACTGTCGGGACATATCGCCGGTAGAGAATTTTATATCATCTATCATAAGGATTTTATTTTAAAAGACTACGTTTGTGAGTTTATAAAATACTTAGAACATTGCTATAAACAGTAACTTTTCATGATACTTATCAGGCAATTATGAAAATAATTCACCAAAGGAGGATTTTACAATGTTGAATTTACCCGCTAATTTTGAAACCTACGCTGAAGCCCGCAAATCCGGCTTTATGAAGATGAAAGAAATCAAAGACAATGGCGGCCGTATCGTGGGTGTTTACTGCTCTTTTGTTCCTCAGGAACTTCTGATGGCTGCCGGTGCTGCCGCTGCGCCTTTATGCGCTTCCAGCGATGAACCGATTCCTGCTGCCGAGACGAAACTGCCCCGCAATCTCTGTCCGCTGATCAAAGCCAGCTACGGTTTCGCACTGACAGACACATGTCCTTATTTCTATTTTTCAGATTTCATTGTGGGTGAAACCACCTGTGACGGCAAGCGCAAGATGTTTGAACTGATGAACGAGTTAAAAGAAACTTATGTTATGCAGCTGCCGCACTCCAGAGACGACGCAGCGCTCCGTTCCTGGACCGAGGAAGTCATCCGCCTAAAAGAAAAACTGGAAGATTTTTACCATATCACCATTACGGAAGAAGACATTCGTGATGCCATCCGTCTGAAAAATCACGAACGCCGCGCCATGCTTGGTTTCCTTGAACTCGGCAAACTGAATCCCGCACCAATCAGCGGTTATGAGATGGGTACCCGCCTAGACGGTCTTGGTTTTAATTTTAATCTCGAAGAACGTATTGCCATTATCGAGGAACGCACAAAAGAAGTGTTGACAGACTGGGAAACTAATTATAAAGGTAAAGCAAGTGATCGTCCGAGACTCCTCATTACAGGATGTCCAAACAGCGGTGTCCGTGACAAAATTATCAAAACCGTTGAGGAACTCGGCGCGGACGTGGTAGCTTTCGACTGCTGCAACGGTACCCGTGAAAAAGTAGAACCGGTTGACGAAAATATGCCGATTTATGACGCCCTTGCAAAAAAATACCTCAATATCAACTGCTCTGTTATGAGCCCGAACAACAGCCGTATGCAGTATATTGATGAAATGATTGACGAATATCAGGTAGACGGCGTCATCGAAATTATCCTTCAGGCCTGTCATACTTACAATATCGAATCCCATTATGTGAAACAAACTGTAACAAATAAAGGAAAATCCTACCTGATGATTGAAACTGATTATTCCCAGGCGGATAAAGGCCAGATTCGGACCCGTCTGGAAGCTTTTCTTGAAACATTGGAGAAATAATAAATCAATGAGTACAACACCTGTTTATTTTGCCGGTATTGATATCGGTTCAACCGCCTCCAAGACTGTTGTCCTAAAGGATGGTAAAATTGAAGATTACTTTGTACTGCCCACAGGATGGAACGGCCGCGAAACCGCCAATGCCATTCTGGAACAGCTCAAAAGCCGGGGCTATGCAGATGACATGCGCTGCGTTGCCACCGGCTACGGCCGTATCTGTGTAGATTATGCTGACAAAATTGTTACGGAAATCACCTGCCACGGCAAAGGTGGATGGGCCATTTTTAAGAAAAATATGACCATTATCGATGTTGGCGGACAAGATACCAAAATGATCAAAGTTGTTGACGGACAGGTGGCAGATTTTCTAATGAACGACAAATGTGCCGCCGGTACCGGCAAATTCATCGAAGTCATGGCTACCCGTCTGGGAGCTGATTTGAATGAAATGTATGAACTGGCAGCCAAAGGACAGCCTCTGGCTATCAGCGCCATGTGTACGGTTTTTGCAGAATCAGAAGTTATCAGCCACATCGGCTCCGGTGAGAAACGTGAAGATATCGCGGCCGGTGTCATTCACTCCGTTGCCAACCGGGTTGCCAATCTGGCAGCACGCTTCGGTGTTGAAGAAAATATTGTTCTTACCGGCGGTCTCTGTGAAAGTCCTTATTTTATTCAGACACTTTCCGACAAACTCGAACACAAGGTTGAAACCGACGCATTTGCCAGATATGCCGGTGCTCTGGGTGCCGCACTGACAGCTGCCAAAAGGAGGGATTTAGCATGATTTATCTGGATTCATCGGCCACTTCATTTCTAAAGCCGCCTCAAGTGGCGGAAGCCGTCTTTCGCTCTTTTAATACCATCGGCAATGCCGGTCGAGGCGCTCATGCCCCGACCCTGAACGCCTCCCGGCTTATTTATGATACCCGCGAAAAACTGGCCGCACTCTTTGGCACACCGGACCCATCCCGCATTGCTTTTACATGCAATGCCACGGAAGCCCTGAACATTGCCATTCATGGCGCTATCCATCCCGGTGAACATGTTATCACAACCGCATGCGAACACAATTCTGTCCTTCGTCCACTCTATCTGAAAGAAAAAGAAGGCACTGAACTAACCATTATCCCGGCTGACAAAAAAGGCCGTATCCGGTATGATTTACTGGAATCTTCCGTAAAATCCAACACATCCGCCATCGTCCTGACTCACGCTTCCAATTTATCTGGAAACGTCACAGATTTGGCTTTTGTGTCGAATTTTGCAAAAAAACATGGACTGCTGCTGATTGTGGATGCTTCGCAAACAGCCGGAAGTCTGCCTATCAATGTGGTAAAAATGGGCATTGACATTCTCTGTTTTACCGGACACAAAGGGCTCTTCGGTCCTCAGGGAACCGGCGGTCTCTATGTCCGTGAAGGCTTAACTCTTTCGCCTTTGAAGTCCGGCGGCAGCGGTATCCACAGTTTCGACAGACAGCATCCGACAGATATGCCCACAGCATTAGAAGCCGGCACATTAAACGGGCACGGTATCGCCGGACTGAATGCCGGATTGGATTATATTCTATCGACTGGTGTCAAAAACATTCATGCCAAAGAGATTTCTCTGGCCCGCCGCTTTGTAAATGGTATTTCCGACATTTCTGATTTGAAACTATACGGTGATATAGATGCACCTCTTCGTACACCGATTATCTCACTGAACATCGGCAATATGAGTTCTGCCTCCGTCAGCGATATTCTCTGGGAAGACTACGAAATTTGTGTCCGTGCCGGTGCCCACTGTGCACCCCTGATGCACAAAACATTTGGCACAGAGAAACAGGGGGCCGTGCGTTTCAGCTTTTCATGTTTCAACACTGAAACTGAAATTGATACGGCTATTCGGGCAATGCATGAAATCGCAGAATAGTTTTATTTTTTAAACATGTTCCTGGCAAAAAATGCAATAACTTTATAAACCGGGTTCTCCATATGACGAACCACCTGTTTTAATTCTTTGCGAACAGCAATCCCCTGCGGACAATGCTGTTCGCATTTGCCGCATTGTCTGCACAAAGACGCATTGGTTCGTTCTGCCCTGAAAGTCGTACACATCAGATACTCCCGCATCCCTGTAAAAAAGTTATCGGTATAACGCACATTATAGCATCTAAATGCCCCTGGGATATCAACGCCATATGGGCAGGGCTGACAATAACCGCAGCCGGTACAAGGTACTTTCATCTTCTCATTCACAGCATTTCTGACATCTTCAAACATCGCACCATCGGCTTCTGTCATTTCTCCGACTTTCACTGTATCTGCAATCCGTATATTTTCCTGAATCATTGCCATGCTGTTCATGCCGGACAGCACAACACTAATCTCCGGCTGATTCCAGAGCCAGCGAAGCCCCCATTCTGCCGGACTGCGCTTCGGTTCGGCTGCCGCAAACAAATCCTTAGCCTTTTTCGGCAAACCGTTGACCAGCCTGCCGCCCCTCAGCGGTTCCATGATAATCACCGGAATGCCCTTTTTCGCTGCATAAACAACACCTTCCGCACCGGCCTGGTTGTGAATATCCATATAATTATACTGGACTTGACAAAATTCCCAATCATAGGCATCCAAAAGCGCCATAAAATTCTGACTGTTGCCGTGGTAGGAAAATCCAATCCGACGAATCTGCCCGTTTGCCTTTTTCTCATTGATCCAGTCAAGAATCCCCATCCGGACTAATTTCTTCCAGATATGCACATCTGGCAGCATATGCATCAGATAGTTATCCACATAATCCGTCTGCAAACGCTTTAATTGTTCGCAAAAAAGCTTCTCCAACTCATCTATAGAGTGAATGAGATAGTGCGGCATCTTTGTGGCAATCTGAATCTGCGCCCGCCAGTGATTCTTTGCCACCAACTCCCCCAGCACCTTTTCATTGCCGCGATAAATGTAAGCCGTATCAAAATAATTCACGCCATGCGCAATGGCATAGGCCAGCTCCCGCTCTGTTTCCTTCATATCCACACTGCCACCCTTTTTCGGGAACCGCATGCACCCAAACCCAAGAATCGACCAGTCATTTTGTCTATACTCCATTCAAAATCCTCCATCAACTTATCAATAAAACAGCATCCGACACCGCCCAGGTATCAACTACATCATAAGCGCCTGCCGGAAATCAACCGTACATACAACCTTTCATAAGCCATATTATCACACTATTATATCAGATATTCCCTCCATCTAAAGCATTTCTTAACCATTTCTTAACAGTTTTCGCCCTTCATTCAATGCCATGCTATTGAATTTTCCATCTGGAAATGCTATACTCTAACATGCTTACATTATATTTAAATCTTTATAATGAAATATTAACCTATTCAACCTACAAATACATATTTTAGGTCTTTCGCCAGTTGCGAAACTCAACTTCCTTGGATAAAATCTGCTAATCAGCAGATTTTTCAAAGCACCTGAAGTTTCGCACCCTCCAAAGAAAAAGGAAAATCGCATGACTTATACAGAACAATGTGTCCCCCTGATTCGACATATTCACTGTGCTATGGAAAAAGAAGCCAACAACAAGCTCCGTGAAATGGACCTGACGGTTTCTCAGATTTATCTGCTCCAGGCGCTGAATCATGCCCCTGATGGTACGCACACACTTACACTTAAAGCACTTGAAAAACAACTGCAGATTGGACAGTCCACCACCGTCGGTCTTGTTAAACGGCTGCAGAAGAAAGATTTTGTCACCTGCACCCAAAGCATTGATGACAAGCGCATCAAAATTGTTGCATTAACTGCGGCAGGAAAGAATATTTGCTGCAATGCAGAAGCCCATATGACGCATGTCTTCGACCATATGTCAGAAGGCCTCTCTGAAAATGAGAAAAAAATCCTGCTCACGCTTTTGACCCGCGTCCAGCAGAATCTGATTCCACACCAGGATTCACAAATGGATCCCGAAAGTTAAAAAATATAGGAGTCTTATCATGTCTAATCTTACTACAAATGATACACAGCTTTTCGTTGGTATTGATGTAGGTTCCACAACCACCAAAATCGTTGCCATCAATCCCGAAAAGCATGAAATTTTATTATCTAATTATAAACGCCACAACGCAGCCCAGGCCCAGAGTGTACAGGATGCCCTGGCATTTTTTGAGGATAAATTTCCAAATGCCCGTATCCGTCTGGCCCTGACAGGCTCCGGTGCCAAGCATCTGGCTGAAGCCCTTGGCTGCTGCTATATTCAGGAGGTTGTTGCCAATTCCATCGCCCTCCAGAAAGAATATGACAATGTGGGAACCGCCATCGAACTGGGCGGTCAGGATGCAAAGATGATTTTCTTCCGCCGTGACCCGGCCACACAGACGCTGAATGTGGCGGATATGCGTATGAACGGCAGTTGTGCCGGCGGCACAGGCGCTTTTATTGATGAAATTGCTTCTATACTAAAGGTACCTGTAGAAGAATTCAATGAACTGGCTGCTCAGGGCAGCTGCATTTATGATATTTCCGGCCGCTGTGGTGTTTATGCCAAGACAGATATCCAGCCCCTGTTAAATCAGGGTATTTCCCGCCAGGATCTGGCACTGTCTTCTTTCCACGCTATCGCCAAACAGACCATCGGCGGTCTGGCTCAGGGTCTGGATATCCAGAAACCTGTTGTTTTTGAGGGTGGTCCGCTGACCTTTAACCCAACACTGGTAAATGTTTTTGCAAAACGTCTTGGCCTCACCCCAGAGGAAACACTGCGTCCAACCCATCCTGAGATTATGATCGCCTATGGCGCAGCTCTTTCTCTGGACGGTATGTTTGCAGGCAATTCTTCATGGTATATGCCAAAACATTATCTTGATCTGTTGGAGAATCCGGAACTTCGTGCCCATTTGCAAGCTTCTTCAGATGGTCCGCTGTTTTTCGAATCCGAAGAAGAACATCTTGCATTTAATGAACGCCATCAACTCCCGGAATTTACACCTTATGTACCGCAAAAGAGCGAAACGGTCCATGCTTATCTTGGCATTGATTCCGGCAGTACGACCACGAAATTTGTGCTGATGGATGAGAATGAAAATATTCTCGATTCTTTTTATGCACCAAATGAAGGTGATCCGCTGACTGTTGCCAAGACAGCCTTGTTGACCATCCATGACCGCTACGAAAAGGCTGGTGCCAAACTGGATATCATTGCCGCAGGTACAACAGGCTACGGCGAACTGCTGTTTTCAAAAGCTTTCAGCACAGAATGCCATGTTGTGGAAACTGTTGCCCACGCCCGGGCTGCCGACAAGTATATCAAAGATGCCACATTTATCCTTGATATCGGCGGTCAGGATATGAAAGCCATCTGGATTGACAACGGCATTATCACCAATATTGTTGTCAACGAAGCCTGCTCCTCAGGCTGCGGTTCCTTCCTTGAAAACTTTGCTTCATCTTTACATATTCCTGTGGAAGAAATTGCCGAAGCCGCTTTTTCATCCAAACATCCGGCTTCTCTTGGCAGCCGCTGTACGGTTTTCATGAACAGCAGCATTGTCACGGAGCAGCGAAACGGCAAACAATCTGCAGATATTATGGCCGGCCTGTGCCGTTCCATCATTGAAAATGTTTTTACAAAGGTTATCCGAATCTCCAATTTGGACAGTCTGGGCGACAAGATTGTTGTCCAAGGCGGTACATTCAGAAATGATGCCGTACTTCGTGCCCTTGAGCAGTACACCGGTCGTGAAGTCATCCGTGCCCCTTATCCCGGCATTATGGGTGCCATCGGCGCTGCTCTCATTACTAAGAAACGCTTTGAACAGAATCACCCAGCCAAAACATTTATCGGTATTGACGGTATGGCTGATTTTTCCTATACACAAGAAGCCAACGCCCCTTGCCCGTTCTGTGCCAACCATTGTAAACGAACCATTGTCCGTTTTTCCAACGGCAATTCCTGGGTAACCAACAACCGGTGCGAACGCGGCGAAATCCTCGGTGATCCGAAGGATGCTTCTGTCCGACAGCAGCTTGCAGATGCAAAGAAATCCCGTGAACAGACACCAAATCTCTTCAAACTTCGACAGGAACTGTTGTTTAAAGACTACCCTTATCCGAAAGCTGCTAAAGAACGTGACATCACCATCGGTCTGCCCCGGGTGCTTTCCTATTGGGAAACCATGCCATTCTGGACCACCTTCTGGCGTGCTCTGGGATTTAAGATTCAATTGTCCGATCTGAGCACACGCAAAATTTACGAAGACGGATTGTCCGCAGTCACTTCCGATACCGTCTGCTTCCCAGCTAAACTGGTGCACGGTCATCTGCGCAACCTGGTAAAAAAAGGTGTGGATCGTATTTTCATGCCATCCATCACAACAGTAACCTCTGAAAATACAGAAAGCACCAGCGAATCTATGTGTGCCATCGTCAAAGGCTATCCGATTGTCATCCGCAACTCCGATAACCCTGAAAAGCGTTGGCATATACCATTTGACGCACCACTTTTCCACTGGTACAAGCGCGAGGATAGAAACCGTCAGCTCACCGGCTATATGGAGAAGACTTTCGGCATTTCCCCGGAAGAAACCCGGCAGGCCATTAATGTCGCCGATGCCGCTGAAAAACAGTTTCACAATGAAATGCATCGGACGGGAAAAGCTGTTCTTGATGAAGTCACTGCCAATGGCAGCTATGCTGTTGTTCTGGCCTCAAGGCCATATCAGAACGATGCCCTTGTGAACCATGACCTTCCGGAAATGTTTACAAGTCTCGGCATTCCGGTGCTGACGGCAGATTCTCTGGAAGAAGCCGACCATGTGGATTTAAGCATGAGCCGACTGGATATTGTCAATAATTATCATGCCCGCATGCTGTCCACTGCTATTCTGGCTGCCAGAAATCCACATCTGGAATATGTGCAGATTGTCAGCTTCGGCTGCGGACATGACGCTTACCTTTCCGATGAAATCATTCGCCTGATGAAGGAAATTTCCGGCAAGACACCGCTGGTTCTGAAACTGGACGAAAGTGATATCCAGGGTCCGCTGCGTATCCGTGTCCGTTCTTTTACGGAAACGGTCAGCATGAACCATGCCATTCATCCGGAACTGGATATTCACCCGTTGGAAGATCCTTACCCAGTGAAATTCACCAAAGAAGACTGCCGCAAAAAGATTGTCCTTGTTCCGAATACCTCCCATGCTTTCTGTCGAATTATGTCAGCAGCCATGCGAGGACAGCATATTCAGGCAGAACCACTGGAAATCGGCCGTGAAGAAGCCATCCGCCTTGGCAAACAGTATGTCCACAACGACATCTGTTTCCCTTGTCAGATTGTGATCGGTGAAGCACTGGCTGCATTAAAAAGCGGCAAATACGACGGCAAAGAAGTGGCCATCGGTATGGGCAAATATATCGGCGACTGTCGTCTGACCCATTACAGTGCCCTTCTTCGCAAAGCCCTTGATGACGCCGGATTCCATGATGTGCCGATTCTGACCAACGATGATGTAGACTACCACAATATGCATCCCGGCTTCCGAATGAGCCTGGGTTCCGCCATCCGTCTGGCTTTTGCTCTGCCTGTGATTGACGTACTGGAAGAACTGCTGCGCAAAATCCGACCTTATGAAAAGGTGGCCGGCAGCACTAACCGTGCTTTTGAAAAAGGAATGGATGCCATTGTGGAAGGCCTTGAGCTTCACGGTATCAGCGGTCTGAAAAAAGGCTTTAAAAAGGCTATTGACCTGATGAACCAGGTAAAATATGACCGCACCAACCGCCGTCCGCGGGTCCTGATTGTCGGTGAATACCTGTTGAACTTCCATCCGGGTGCCAATCACGATATTGAAGATTATCTGGAACATAACGGCTTCGAAATCATTGAAGCCCACATGACAGACGTCATCCAGAAATCCTATTTCTATCTGGATGCGCAGATTAAAGAATATAAATTAAAGAAACCTTTAAACAAAAAAATCTGGTTTTCGACAGTAGACACTGTTTTCGACATGGCTCACAATATGGCAGATGCTATCGCCAAAAAGCATCCCCTCTATACACCGGCCTGCCGAATGCCTGACCTTGTCAAAGCCAGCGACCCGATCATCAATCATACATTTGATGCCGGCGAAGGCGTCCTGATTCCGGGAGAAATCCTGCACCATGCCAAAGACGGCTGCCGTTCCTTTGTCATCCTTCAGCCATTTGGCTGCCTGCCAAACCATGTTGTAGGCCGAGGCATCAGCAAACGCCTGAAAGAAATGTACCCAGATGCACAGATCCTGCCATTGGACTATGATCCGGATGTCAGCTTTGCCAACATCGAAAACCGACTGCAAATGCTGATTATGAACGCAAAAAGCGGGAATATTAAGGATAAGAATTAGTATTTCGACATGAACGCTGCACTTGATATTCGTTCATTTTTACACGAATATATGCTACTTCTAATTCTAATGTCTTTTAGCTGTCTCTTTTGAGGCGCATATCTTATCCGCAACACACAGAATCCAGCTCTCCCGATATTTCGGCGGGACTGGATTCAGTGGAAACATATGCTTTCGTATCATGTCCTGCTCAATCTCATTCAATTCAAAATCCCGCATGGCATTCTTCAGGGCATCTCCCGCATGGGTGACACCATGCCATTTATGACTTTCATCCGGTATATGCCAATCGTATAAGAAATAATCATGCAGAAGAGCACCCCTTACAAGAGAACGCAGATCCACTTCTCCCGGAAAATGCTTCACAATCCTCAGACACATCCTGGCCACCGCCAGGGAATGTTCATACACCGACATTCTGCCATGCTGCCTGAAATTTTTCTCCGACTGCATACCTGGTGAGGCCAGAATGTCCTGACCATATAAATGTATTAAACGCTCTAAAGCATCGTCTTCATCTGAGATTCCATTATTTCTATCTAATTCGATCGTTGTTATCGCCCCTTAATTTACCTCTTCACATATATAAATTCTATAAAAATGGTAGACGCACCTTACAGAAGCGGCGCAAATAATCTCAGAATACACTGCCCAATTCTCAAGGCTGTTGAACGATGGCTTCGATATTGCTCTGTCACCTCATGACATTCTTCAAAAAGATGGTCGAAGTCCGCCTTCACACCCGCAACTGCGTCCTTATGATAAAAAGCTGCCGCATTTTCAAAGTGATGATATAAACTTCTGTAATCCAGATTGATGGTACCCACAACCGCTGCCTTATCATCCGATACGCACTGCTTGGCATGGCAAAATCCCGGCGTATACTCAAAAATCCGCACACCCTTTTTTACCAGTCTGTTGTAATAAGAACGTGTTGCCTGATAAACAAACTTCTTGTCCGGTATGCCCGGTGTGATAATCCGCACATCCACTCCTCTTCTGGCCGCCAAAGTAAAAGCCTTTTTCATTTCATCACTAATCAGCAGATACGGGGTAATGAAATACGCATATTCCTGTGCACTGTTCAAAACATTCATATACACATTTTCCCCGGTATGCTCATCGTCCAGCGGGTTTTCCGCATAAGGCTGCACATAGCCTGTCTGCTTCGCTGTATATGTAATCTCCGGAAAATATGCCGCATAATCCATGTCCGTCTTCTTAATAGCATTCCACATCTCAAGGAACATCACTGTCAGACTCCTGACAGCATCTCCCTCCATCCGCACACCGGTATCTTTCCAAAGGCCATAAGGATGGGTAATATTAAAATATTCATCCGCCAGATTGTAGCCGCCGGTAAAACCAACCTGTCCATCAATGACCGTAATCTTTCTGTGATCTCTGTTATTCATAAACATATTGACGAAAGGCACAATCTTATTGAAAATTCGGCACTGAATACCGTGGCTTTCCATCTGTTTGACAAAATCCGTATTGATAAATCCCATGCTGCCAACATCATCATAAATCAGACGGACTTCTACACCTTCCTTTGCCTTCTCAAAGAGAATGCTTTTCATCCCCGCAAAGGACTGCGCATCCTCAATGGCATGGTATTCCATAAAGATAAATTTCTTCGCTTGCTTCAATGCTTCCTTCTGAGCTTCAAAGCCATCAACCGCTTCCGGATAAAATTCCAGATCCGTGTTGTCATACACCGGATATCCTGCTGAACGGCTAATATAATGGGCCATATTGCCTGTCTGCCTGTCCTCATCCGACAATTTCTGCAAAACATCTTCTTTATCCGATAATAAAGGCGTCAATTCTGACTGCAATACCTGAAAATGTTTGCGGATACCGATATTGACTCCGGAATGTCCGCATAACAGGTAAATACCTACACCGGCCACCGGAAATGCCATGATCAAAATCATCCAGGGCATCTTCATGGCGGAATTCATATCCCGGCCATATATTTTAATAACCACAATCAATGCAATCGCACTGGATGCCAATGAAATTCCAGTGGAATACTTATTGAGCCTGACAAACAATTCAATAAGCCAGACAACCTGTATCAATATCAGCAGCGCAGTAATAAAAATACGGCCGATACTGTTTTTTACAGCACCCTTTTGTTCTTCTCTCACTTTATCTCTTCTTTCTTATAAAAACTCTACGCTGCCGTCTTCAATGTGATACATGGCGCCAACGACTCTCAACCCTTCCTGCTCCTCAATCTGCTGAATATCCAGACTATGCTCAATCAAAGCTACACTGCGTTTCACATTCAGACAGCAAGCTTTGTAATCATCGGTTTCATCACCGATCGCCAGCTTGATCTCATCTGTAATAAACTTAATATACCCTTCCGGATCACTGTTGATGGCTGCATCAACTGCACCACAATGAGTATGCCCCAGCACAACAACCACAGGGCTTCCCAGGTGTCCGGCTGCATACTCGATACTACCCAACTGATGGTCATCAATGACATTGCCTGCCACACGAATCACAAAGAGTTCACCCAGACCCGCCGAAAAAATCGTCTCCGGAATCACTCTGGAATCCGAACAAGTCACAATAATCGCATGGGGATGCTGACCGTGCTCATAAGTAAACTTGCGCAGGGTCGCTGACACATTGCCACTGTTACTGTTCATCAGCAAATACCGCTTGTTGCCTGACTTTAACTTCTTAATCGCCTCATCGGCTGTCATAATCATATGATGGATCATCGCTAAAACCTCCTGTCTATCACCGGGACTGTTCTGGCCCCTTAGCTTTCTTATGGATCGTCATATCTAACTTTTATAGTATATCTTAACATTATTGGAGATTCAGCTCAACCCAAAAGTACCTGCGAAGACGACATTTTTACCGTTTTGTTGCCAGAATGTCCAAACATTAAAACCCCTGCCTTTATTTCCGTCTCTCCATCCCGCCTACGCCTGCCGTGCAGATGATAGTTATTTCTGCACATAAAAAATAGCAGAGACTCTTTTTCCTTCTCTATTCCGCTCTGCCTGTGACTTACCTCTGAAAACATTTCGCAATGAGCGTGTTTTCAGAGGTAAGTCACAGGCAGAGTGGATTCAGGGTACTTGAAGTCTCCGCCTATATGGTTTTATGGAAGTAAATAACTATAATCTGTGCAAACAGCTTCGATAACTTTCAGCAGGCCGAATGGCACGCTGCTTTCCTGTCCTTTTGTCCAGGTTGTTTCTTTTCCGAAGAAACGAATCTTCGCTGTAACTGCTTCTTTGTCGATAACGGCAAATCCATCGTTCTTGCTGTCAGCCATATCGGCTTCTTTGGCAAATAAAGTGAATTTGTCAAGGTATGGTGCACTTGCGTATGGGCAGAAGCTCTTGCAGTTGCCGCATTCGTTGCACATGTAGTCTACGTGGATGACCTGTGCTTTTGCCATACCAGGTACCTTGATTGAGATGTTGGCTCTGTTCGGGCATACATCTACACAGTTTTCGCATACGGTTGAACAGCCAAGGCAGCGTTCGGATTCCGGTTTGTCACCCGGTTCAGCCAGAATACCCTTCTTCGCATAGATGGAAACCGGATCTGCTGCGATGTCGCAGCTGCCTGAGATTTCACGGCCGCAGATAGCTTCTGCTGCTGTGATGGCCTGAGCCATTGCTTTGACAACGATGGATGGGCCATACAGACCATCACCGATGACATATACATTTTCTACACTTGATTCCAGAGTCGGGCTGACTTTCACGCGGCCTCTGTCATCTACCTGAAGACCATTCGCTTCATAGAAATCTGTCGGCACTTTTTCACCAACAGCTGCGATCACGCGGTCTGCAGGTACAGCCACTGTTTCATCCGTCTCAACAATGCCTGCACGACCGGATGCATCCAGTTCACCAAGCTTCATGACACGGCAGATCAACTGACCATTTTCCAGTTTCTCAGGTGCCAACAGTTCTCTGAACTCTACACCATCTTCTACAGCCAACACTAATTCATGTTCATCAGCAGGCATGTAGCGTTTTGTTCTTCTATAAACAAGATACACATGCTCAACACCATCACAGCGTTTTGCTGCACGAGCTGTATCCATCGCTGTATTGCCGCCGCCGATGACAACCACATTCTTGCCGATGGCCATCTTGCCATTTGTGCGATTGTAATCTTCAAGGAATGCCAGTGCATTCTGTGCTTCACCGCCCTCAAGCTTGAGTTCACCGCGTTTGTAAGCACCAACAGCAAGAATTACGCTGTCATATTCTTTCTTCAAAACATCTACGGCAGGTGCTTCTGTGTTATATAAAACTTTCACGCCTAATTTTTCAAGTAAAGCAGCATCCTTTGCAATGACACTGTCATCAATTCGGAAGTTAGGAATGATAGCGCTGACAACACCACCCAGGCGTTCACGTTTTTCATAAATTGTTACCTTTGCGCCAAGTCTTGCCAGATAGTAAGCCGCTGCCATACCTGCAGGACCACCGCCCACGACAGCAACACTGCCGCTGTAATCACCAGTTACAGATACGCAGTCTATAATAGCATCCATAGCCTGCTCAGCACATTCCAGTTTTGTATTTCTGATCTGCACGGATTTCTCATAGAAATTACGTGTACAATAACCCTGACAAGGATGGGAACAGATGGTACCAGTCATAAATGGCAGTGCATTTCTGTTCAGAATCACTTTCAGTGCTTCTTCATATTTGCCCTCACCGGCTAATGCAACATAAGTCGGGATTTCCTGATGAATCGGGCATCCATCCTGACAAGGTGCTGTATAGCAGTCAAGCAGCGGAACTGTTTCATTAGATTTTCTTGATGCAGGCAATTTGGCCGGTTTCACATGATGCGCATCTGTAATGGCATCTTCTGCCAGTTTATTCAGTGCCGCCACATCGATACCCTTGAATTCGCCGACGCCCATTGCCTCAAGAGAATCTGCCATCTGCTGTAATCTCTGGTAGCCGCCCGGCTTCAGAATCGTTGTGGCAACTGTTACAGGCCAGATACCGCATCCGACGATTCTGTCAATATTGAAAGCATCTGCACCGCCTGAATAGGAGATACGCAGTTTGCCGTCAAATTCACGTGACAGTTTTGCTGCCAGTGAAATGGACAGAGGATACAGGGATTTACCTGACATGTACATTTCTTCGCTTGGAAGTTCACCTGCCTTAACATCTACAGGGAATGTATTTGTAATCTTCACACCAAATTCCAGACCCATTTCGCCGGATAATTTGATCAGTCGCTGCAGCATCGGAACGGCATCCACATACTGAAGATCATCTTCAAAATGGAAACGGCCGAATGCAATATAATCATAACCCATCTTGTCCAGTGTTTCTCTGGCAAATTCATAGCCAAGAAGTGTTGGGTTACATTTGATAAATGTATTGAGTTTCTTTTCTGTCAAAAGATAGGTTGCAATACGTTCGATTTCCTGCGGAGGACAGCCATGCAGTGTGGAAAGTGTAACGGAATTACAGATATCCGGTCTGATAGCTTCAATATCTTCTGCTGTCACATGTTTGAACTCGCTTACATGATCCAGCAGATACTGCTTACAGACTTTGAAGGTTTCTGTATCAGCTGCATTCTTCATACTTTCAATGAATGTGTTGACTTTCTCAGACTTGATACCCTCCAGATCATAACCAACACTGATATTGAACTGGAAACCATCCATACTGCCAAGGCCGTATTCCTTTGCCATAAAGGAAAGCAGGAACCATGCCTTAATGTATTCATCCTGTGCCTGAGGAACATAAAGCTCGGTAGACCACTCACAGTTGTAAGCTTCATCATCCGCTTTGATACATGGCTTGTTGACACATGCTGCCAGTTCATCACCATCCATGATCTGAACGGTTTTCAGTTCAAAGAAACGGCTGCCGGCATAATAAGAAGCCGCAATATTCTGAGCTAACTGGCTGTTAGGGCCGGCTGCAGGACCAATCGGAGTCTCAAGGTCTCTGCCAAAAATTGTCAGCGCTTCTTCAGGCGCTTTATAAGCACGATGAAGCCCAAAAAGCGTACCATGATTCTCTAATTCTTCTGTTACCCAATTCATTAACTGGTCAAAAGACATACCTGTCATTCTATCACTCATGAGAAAACCTCCTGTATTCTCTTTCAATCTCTATTTCTTTTAATTCTATCTTCCCTTTAAATCCACAGCATCTGCTTGAACAGATGCTGCACCTGTCCCCAATCTGATTAACCGTTGATGCTGTGCCACAGCTTTGCAGATTCTTCTCTGCATTTTGCCATTGCTTCTTCAACGTCAATTACTTTAATCTCACGGTCTTTCATCAATACACGGCCGTTGGCAACCGTTGTCACAACGTCTCTGCCTGTCATGCCAAACAGAATATGACCGTTGATATTGGATGCATCCAGCTGTGTTGGTGGGTTGTAATCCACAACGATGACATCACCGGCTGCGCCCTCTTTCAGAACACCAAGCGGTGTCTTAAAGTAACGATTTGCAATGGCTGCATTGTTCTCAAACAGCATCTTCGGAACTTCTCCCCATGCCGCATTGGCGTCGCAAAGATGATGTTTGTGCAGTACATTGGCCACCTTATAAGATTCGATCATATCATGTGTATAACCGTCTGTACCAAGACCTGTCAGGATACCTCTGTGAACCAGCTCCATGGTTGGCGGGCATCCGCAGGCATTGCCCATGTTGGATTCCGGATTATGTACCACCATTGTGTTGGTATCTTTGATCAGATCCATTTCATGAGGGTTAATGTAAATACAATGACCCAGCAGCGTCTTCTCACCGAGAATGTTGAAATCCATCAGTCTGTCCACGATACGTTTGCCATATTTCTTCAGACAGTCATGCAGATCTTCAATGCCTTCTGCCACATGGATATGATAGCCGACTTCATCCGGTTTGTTCGCAGCTGCCAGTTCCATGGTTGCATCGGAAATTGTAAACTGTGCATGCATACCCATCATACCGGCGATCATATCTGTGTCATCTTTCAGTGCATAACGGATAAATTCCGCATTCTCCATAACAGATTCTCTGGCTTTATCCATGCCATCACGATCAGAAATCTCATAACAGAGGCAGGCACGAACACCTAATTCCTTAGCCACATCAGCGATTGTAAATAAGCTGCCGCCAATCTGTCCAAAACTTGCATGGTGGTCAAAAACCGTCGTCACACCATTGCGAATACAGGAAATCAATGTTTCAACCGCACTGTATTTCGTCTGTTCCAGTGTCAGATGGCGGTCGATCGTCCACCACTGACCATCCAGAATATCCAGAAATCCCTTCGGATTATACCCCTTAATACTTAATCCTCTGGCCATCGCACTGTAAATGTGCTCATGCGTATTGATAAATGCCGGCATGATCACGCCGCCCTTTGCATCAATGAATTCTGCATCCCCATACTGTTTCTTTATAGCCTCTGTTTCCCCCACAGCAGCGATCTTTGTCCCCTCAATCGCAACAGCACCATTTTCAACAAAGGGCATCTCATCATTTCTTGTAAATAACTTACCATTACCAATAACCAGCATCATTCCTGCCTCCTTCTTTAAAACTTAAATTAAATGTTGTAACTGTTCAGAGCCAACCTCCAAAATGCTACGCATTTCGTCGGTGTGGCGTATCCGCCAAATAAAATTTCAAAAACAGTTTTAAAAATGCAAGCATTTTATACCTGTTTTTGAAATTTTGCCTGGCTCTGAACAGTTACAAAATGTTTATTTACCTTATAGTATACATAAATCTTACTCGGCTTTTTCTTCCGCAGGTTCAACTGCACTGCCCTTCGGCTTTGGAAGAAGCAGATTCAGCACAACAGCTGTAATCATCGCCAATACAACCGGTGATTTACCAAAAATAGTTGTTACCCAAGCTGGGAATGTTGCTAATGCTGCATTCGCCTGTGTCACACCCATACCAAGGGCAATTGCCAGACCGACAATTGTTGTATTGCGGAAATCCAATGGCTGAGTTGTGATCAGCTTGATACCTGTCATTGTGATGGATGCGAATACAGAAATTGTTGCACCGCCCAATACACAATAAGGAATCGTTGTCAAAACTGCTGAGAATACAGGCACCAGACCTGCAACAAGCAGAATCATTGCCGCAATACGGAATACCTTTCTTGCTACAACCTTCGTAGATGCTACAATACCTACATTCTGACTGTAGGTTGCCGTCGGCAGACCGCCAAAAATCGCACCCACAACATTGCTGATACCATAAGCCACAATACCGCCCTTTAACTCTTCGTCCGTCGGCATTCTGTCCAGACCGCCTGTTGTAGTAGCCGAGAAGTCACCGATCGCCTGGATCGCATTAATCGCAAACAGTAAACCGATGGCAACACATGAAGACGGCTCAAACTTAATGCCAAAATGCAGTGGCTGAGGAATACTAATCAGTGATGCACCGGTTACAGATGAGAAATCCACCATTCCGAAGAAAATGGAGATAATGTAACCAATGATAATACCTATTAATATAGAAGCAAGCTTGAAAATACCTTTGCCGTAATGGTTCAGGTATGTAACGATACATAATACAATAATTGCTACCAGCCAGTTCTGCCATGCACCGTAATGCTCATTGGATGTACCACCGGCCATATAGTTGATGGCTGTCGGATACAACGAAAGACCAATGGCAAATACAACCGTACCTGTGATCAACGGTGGGAAAAACTTCCTGATCTGTTTAATAAACAGACCAACCAATAAAGCAACAATACCGCCGACTATCTGTGCCCCCAGTATGGTCGCCACATCATACTGAGTCGCTATAGCCTGCATCGTCGGAACATACGCAAAACTGATACCCATAATCATTGGTAAACCCGAACCGATTGCATACGCACTGCCATGGAACAGCGGATAAAGCTGAAGCAATGTGGTCAATGCTGAAACAAACAACGCTGCCTGGATCAAAATAACTGAATCAGAATCGGAAAGACCTGCCGCATTGGCTACAATGATCGCCGGTGTAACACATCCTACTATCATAGCAGCTACATGCTGCAATGACAATGGAAATGCCTGTAAAAATGAGGGCTTACCCTCCATGTTAAATAAGTCATCAGCTGAAAGCCTTCTGCCTTTCTTCCGTCCAAGATCTTCTTTGCTATTCATCTTGTGACACCTACCTCCCTAAAAGTCTATACTTTTATGTATTTTCCTTCTTATCGTGTGCATATGATAAGGACATCATGCATAACCCCCGAACAGCTTCCAGACTACGTCGGGTTGTTTTGACATTTGATTAACAAATAGGGAGACTTCCACTCATTTGCTACACAATAACAAAAATATTTCCCTCCCTCATGGATGCGCGTTTATTCAAGTTCACCAAAAGAAATATTCTCTGATTGTCATTTTAACATTATATTAGACAAAACACAAGCACTTTCTAAAAAATTTTTTTGATTCCTAAAAATTTTTTGATTTTCCTCTTGCAATTTTCAAATTATCTGTTATGATGATTACAGGGAGACAAAATGAGACTTATCAAGCATGGTTTTATGGAGGTTCAGCAATGGCTAACAAAGCAGATAATCAAATCAAATGGGTATTAAACAAGATGCCGAAGAGCGATGACAAACAGGTCGCTAACATGTCTCTGGAGGAGATGTCGAAAGCAAACAATTTCCACAAGAGCTTTCCTCAGTATTCAGTTACACCTCTTACAGGACTTCCGCATCTGGCCGAATATCTCGGACTTAAGAAACTTTATGTAAAGGATGAATCCTATCGATTCGGTCTGAATGCTTTCAAGGTTCTCGGCGGTTCTTATGCAATCGCACGATACATGGCACAGCAGCTCGGCAAGGATGTCAGCGAAGTTCCTTATGATGTATTAACTTCTGAGAAACTCAAGGAAGACTTCGGTCAGGCAACATTCTTCACAGCAACAGACGGTAATCACGGCCGCGGCGTTGCATGGGCAGCGAATAAGCTTGGACAGAAATGCGTAGTCAGAATGCCGAAGGGCACAACACAGACTCGTTTAAATAATATTGCAAAGGAAAATGCAACAGTTACTATTGAGAATCTTAACTACGATGAATGTGTTCGTATGGCTGCTAAAGAAGCGGCTGAGACAGAACACGGCATCATGGTTCAGGATACAGCCTGGGAAGGTTACGAAGAGATTCCTACATGGATCATGCAGGGTTACGGCACATTAGCACTTGAAGCTGATCATCAGTTAGAAGCTGACGAATGTCGTCCAACACATATCTTCATTCAGGCAGGCGTTGGCTCACTGGCCGGTGCAGTTGTTGGTTACTTCGCCAACAGATTCAAAGAGAATCCGCCGATCATGACAGTTGTTGAAGCCAAGGCTGCAGACTGCCTCTTCCGCTCTGCTTCCAAGGGTGACGGCAGCCGCGTAGATGTTACAGGCGATATGCTCACAATCATGGCTGGTCTTGCCTGCGGCGAACCAAACACTGTATCATGGGATATTCTTCGCAATCATGCAGATGCATTCGTATCTTGTCCTGATTGGGTAAGTGCCAACGGTACACGTATTTACAGCTCACCAATGAAAGGTGACGAAAGAGTTATCTCCGGTGAATCCGGTTCCGTTACAATGGGTCTGGTTGCAGCGATCATGACAAAACCTGAATTAAAGGAACTCAAGGAAGCACTGAAACTGGATGAGAATTCTCAGGTACTTCTTGTTTCTTCTGAAGGCGATACAGATCCTGACCGTTATCGTGAAATCGTATGGGAAGGCTTATGCGGCACAGACAAAGAACCATTTGCTGATCTTCAGGAAAACTAAGCATTCGTTTTAACTGCCTTTGACAGTTATTACATATAAATAGAGAAACCATTTTGCAACGTTACAATATATGAACATTATGGAGGGTAAAAAAATGTTAGACTTTAACAAAATCAAAGAAGTAGCACAGGGCTATCAGGCTGATATGACAGCTTTCTTACGTGCCATCGTTAAGAATCCTGGCGAAAGCTGTGATGAAAAGGCGCATGTAGAGACAATTGCTGCTGAGATGAAGAAACTGGACTTCGACGAAGTTGTCATCGATCCACAGGGCAACGTCATCGGTTACATGGGTACAGGCGACAAGATCATTGCTTTCGATGGCCATATTGATACAGTAGGTATCGGCAATATCAACAACTGGACATTCGATCCATATGATGGTTATGAGAACGAAACAGAAATCGGTGGCCGTGGTGTATCTGATCAGTGCGGCGGTGTTGTATCTGCTGTTTACGGCGCTAAGATCATGAAAGATTACAACCTGATTCCGGAAGGTTACAAGATCATGGTTGTTGGTTCTGTTCAGGAAGAAGACTGTGATGGTCTTTGCTGGCAGTACATCATCAACGAAGACAAAGTTCGTCCTGAATTCGTAGTATCTACAGAGCCTACAGACGGCGGTATCTACAGAGGTCAGCGCGGACGTATGGAAATCCGTATCGACGTTAAGGGTGTTTCCTGCCATGGTTCTGCTCCAGAACGTGGTGACAACGCAATCTACAAGATGGCTGATATCCTTCAGGATGTTCGTGCACTGAATGAAAATGATGATGCAGACGAAACAGAGATCAAAGGTCTTGTTAAGATGCTGAATCCTAAATACAACCCTGACTGGGAAGAAGCTCGCTTCCTTGGCCGCGGTACAGTTACAACATCTCAGATCTTCTACACATCCCCAAGCCGTTGTGCAGTTGCTGACTCCTGTGCAGTATCTCTTGACCGTCGTATGACATTCGGCGAAACATGGGAAAGCTGTCTGGATGAAATCCGCAACCTGCCTAGCGTAAAGAAATACGGTGATGACGTTGTTGTTTCCATGTACAACTATGACCGTCCATCCTACACAGGCTGTGTATATGAAATCGAATGCTACTTCCCAACATGGGCGATTCCAAAGGATCACAAGGTTACAAAAGCACTGGAAGCTGCTTACCATGGTCTTTACGGTGATAAGAGAATCGGTGCTGCTGACACACTTGAAATGCGTCAGGCTCGCCCACTGACAGATAAGTGGACATTCTCCACAAACGGTGTTTCTATCATGGGTAGAAACGGTATCCCATGTATCGGTTTTGGACCAGGTGCAGAAGCTCAGGCTCACGCTCCTAACGAAATGACATGGAAACAGGATCTGGTTACATGTGCTGCTGTTTACGCTGCTCTGCCAATGTCCTATTGCGAATAATTTCAAAAAAGACTATACTATAAAAGTTAACGTATTATAAACCAATAAAACTTCCGTGCATCGGACAATTTTTAACCGGTGCACGGCACTTAATCAAACGGAGGATTATTATAATGGATGCTAAATTACAGGCTTATATCGACAAATTAAACGCACTTAACTTCAAAGAAATGTACAACGGTGACTTCTTCCTGACATGGGAAAAATCAGACGACGAACTTGAAGCTGTTTTCACAGTTGCTGATGCGCTTCGTTACATGAGAGAGAACAACATCTCCACAAAGGTATTCGAAAGTGGTCTTGGTATTTCTTTATTCCGTGATAACTCTACACGTACACGTTTCTCCTTTGCTTCCGCATGTAACCTTCTTGGTCTTGAAGTTCAGGATCTGGATGAAGGCAAATCTCAGGTTGCTCACGGCGAAACAGTTCGTGAAACAGCTAACATGATCTCCTTCATGGCTGATGTTATTGGTATCCGTGATGATATGTACATCGGCAAAGGCAACAAATACATGCATGAAGTTGTTGACGCTGTAACACAGGGCAACAAAGACGGTATCCTTGAGCAGAAACCTACTCTGGTTAACCTTCAGTGCGATATCGACCATCCTACACAGGCTATGGCTGATATGCTTCACATCATCCATGAATTTGGCGGTGTTGAAAACCTTAAAGGCAAAAAGATCGCTATGTCCTGGGCTTACTCTCCATCTTATGGCAAACCTCTCTCCGTTCCTCAGGGTATCATCGGTCTGATGACTCGTTTCGGTATGGACGTTGTACTTGCTCATCCGGAAGGCTATGAAGTATTCCCAGAAGTTGAAGCTGTTGCAGCTGAAAACGCTAAGAAATCCGGCGGTTCCTTCACAAAGACAAACAATATGGCAGAAGCATTCAAAGATGCTGATATCGTATATCCAAAGAGCTGGGCTCCTTTCGCTGCTATGGAAAAACGTACAGAACTCTACGGCAACGGCGATACAGAAGGTATCAAAGCTCTTGAAAAAGAACTCCTTGCTCAGAACGCAGAACACAAAGACTGGGCTTGTACAGAAGAACTTATGGCTACAACAAAGAACGGCAAAGCACTTTACCTGCACTGCCTGCCAGCTGACATCACAGGTGTAAGCTGTGAAGAAGGTGAAGTTGATGCTTCCGTATTCGATCGTTACAGAGATCCTCTTTACAAAGAAGCAAGCTACAAACCATACATCATCGCAGCTATGATCTTCCTTGCTAAATTCGAAAATCCACAGGAAATCCTGAAGAAACTCGAAGAAAGATCTATGCCTAGAATCTTCAAATAAGATTAAATTTAACTTAACAACTTAACATATAAGGCGGGGATTCACCTCCGCCTTATATAAATCGCAAAAACCGTTATTTTGTTTATTTTGGGGGAAATATTTAGAATGAATAAGAAGAAAAGAATCGTTATCGCACTTGGCGGCAATGCACTGGGGAATACACTGCCGGAGCAGATGGCAGCTGTAAAAGTAACTTCCAAAGCTATTGTAGATTTAATCGAAGAGGGCTGTGAAGTTGTTGTTACACACGGCAATGGCCCACAGGTTGGTATGATCAACAATGCGATGATCGCACTGACACATGAAGATGCACAGCAGCCAAACACACCATTATCTGTCTGTGTTGCCATGAGCCAGGCTTACATCGGATACGACCTTCAGAACGCCCTGCGTGAAGAGCTGTTCAACCGCGGTATCACAGATATCCCTGTTGCAACCATGATCACACAGGTTCGTGTCAATGAAGATGATCCTGCTTTCAACAATCCATCCAAACCGATCGGCAAGTTCTTCAACGAAGAACAGGCGAAGATGATGGAAGAAAAATACGGCTACATCATGAAAGAAGATGCCGGCAGAGGCTATCGCCGTGTTGTTGCTTCTCCAAAACCTGCAGAAATCATTGAAATCGGTACTATCCGTACAATGGTTGAATCCGGAGACCTGGTTATCGCCTGCGGCGGCGGCGGTATTCCTGTTACCCGTCAGGGCAACCACTTAAAGGGCGCCAGCGCAGTTATCGACAAAGACTTCGCAAGCTGTCTTCTGGCTCAGGAACTGGATGCAGACTTCCTCATCATTCTCACAGCTGTTGAAAAGGTTGCCATCAACTTCGGCAAACCAAACGAACAGTGGCTTGAAGATCTGACAGTTGAAGAAGCAAAGAAATACATGGAAGAAGGTCATTTCGCACCTGGTTCCATGCTTCCAAAAGTACAGGCAGCCGTTGACTTCGCTTCCTCCAAGGAAGGCCGTACAGCTCTGATCACACTTCTGGAGAAATCCAAAGACGGTATCCAGGGCAAAACAGGAACAAGATTCCATCTGTAAAACAAAATACTTCATTAACAAAGCATATTTTGCTTAGTAAATTCCTACCTTATTAAAGAACAGGCGTATGAACCTTCTCACATCACATTATTCATACGCCTGTTTTATTTGATTTATTATTTTTTATTGTGCTGTTTCTTATCTTAGATTTCTTACACGCTTATCTTATTACCAGTACCACTTATTCCTCTGAGAAAGTAATTCCTTCGAAATATCCGCCTCACGGTCACTCTCTGCATCATAACCGTTGGTGTTTCTTCTGCCTAACACCATCCACATAAAGAGAACATACAACGTCAGAAGTCCAAGAATCAGCCAGACAAAGAAGTTATGCTTCGCTGCCTCAAGAGCCGGAACAAACAACACGGCCAATAAACACACCACATCCACAATCGTTATCACCATTCGTAAAGTTTTGAAAGACTTCATCCGCATCGCCTCCTTATAAGAGCTGCCATTGTTTTCGTTTCTATACAATTAGTATACCAGAGGATGTTTCTACACTCAATAGAAATATTTATGCCTCACTTACTTTTATGAACCATTTATGACTCACTTACTTTTAGCGTCAAATTAGAAATCTTCCAGGATGACTGACTCTCCTCCATCGTGACAACGCCTGTCACTGACGCAATCTGCTTACTGTCAGCTGCTGTCACCAACTTTGCTTCGAAATCATACATATCTTCGTTGCCTGACCTCTTCGTCAATTGAATGTCCTCTGCCAGAATATCTGACTGATACTGCTCTGCCAGTTTGATACTCACTGCAATGGTACGATCCGCCATCATCTTGTTCAGACAATCTTCAGTCAGATCATCCCCGAATCTCCCCTGAAAATAAGTTTCCAGTCCATCTACAGAAACAATCCCTGTCTCATCCCCGGTTTTCTCTGCTGCCTGTTTAATTCCTTCCGATGCCGTCTCAAAATCAGCAGCCTCCTGAACTGTACAGCTCAGCACATGTTCCAGGGCACTTTGTGCACTTTGCTCTGAACCTGATCCTGCGCCCGCCTGCTGCTTACCGCATCCTGCTATCGCCATAACACATACCAGTATCAATGCTGCGATCATAGCCAACCATAAATTCCCTGATTTTCTCATACCCATTGCCCCTTTCTTCTCATAATATATTCGAAAGTGTTTGTATGAATATGATATCAGAAGGGCGCATCATAAGTGCATCTTCACTCCGTTTTTGTCAACGCATAGCTATTGTCCATCGGACAATGCGCGCCCTCTCGGAGCATTTTTGTTGCATAGGACGCAATTTCCTATGCAACAAAAAACATTATTGCAATACACCGCTTTTTATTTCAAATACCTCATCACATAATATTTCAATATCCTCCCTATTATGGCTTGTAATGAGAATACATCTCCCCAGCTGTCGATATTTCAACAAAAGCTGCCTAATTTCCTCAACGCCTTCCTCATCTAATGCATTCATCGGCTCATCCAAAACTAAAATATCTGGATATTCCATAATCGCTTGAGCAATTCCCAGTCTCTGCTTCATCCCCATGGAATATTTCCCTACCCATTTCTTACTGTCTGGATTCAACCCAACCTGACGTATTGCATCCTTTACCTGTGCATCATTAATTTTATTTCTAATACGAGCCAGATAACGTAAGTTTTCGAACCCACTTTGATACCAGATAAATCCAGGCGTTTCAATTAAAGCTCCTAATCCTTCTGGAAAATCCATATCCTTTCCAAGTTCTTTACCATCTATCATAATTTTTCCACTGTCCGCTATCACGTACCCACAAATAATCTTAAATAAGACCGATTTCCCAGAACCATTTCTGCCAACAAAACCGTAAATTTTATTGTCAGTTAATGTTAAACAAATATCTTTTAATACTTTTTCCTCTTTAAAAGACTTATTCACTCCTATCAGTTCTATTTTTTCCATGGCTCAAACTCCTTTTCAGCAACTTCTTATCCACAAAAATCGCAGCATTTAATACTATAATAAAAACAACTGACAACACAATAGCTTTTTCTATATCATACCCTTTATTTGGATATGTCTGATTACATACATTATACATCCCCCAGACAAATGGACAGTATTTTGGACTAAACCATTTTTGTGCCGAAGCATAAATACTCAAAATTTCTAACATCAAAATGCAAGTAAAAGAAGCCAGCATATTATTAACGACAATTCTTATTAAAATCATTATTGTTAACATAAAAAGTGAATGTATCAAAATCATTAAAATCTCTAAATACAAATTAGCCGTCCAATATTTCTGTATTCTCAATTTCAAAACCACAAACATTAAAATATAATACCAGCTATGTAATAAGTACACTTCCTTTATCTGCTGTTTCCACCATACACCTATATTCCCATATCGAAACACTGTCATTTGAACAAGTGCGAATTGATTATTTAGCCACCAACCACATATTGTCCAAACCGGCGTCACTATCAACAGCCACTCAATCACCTTCTGAGGAACAATACCATCACTCACAGGTCCTCCAAGATAACGCCAGACATTTCTATGATAATCTAAAGCAATACTTGAAATCAAAATTAAAATTATACTCATACATATTGTGATTAGTATGCCGAAAATCCATCGATATTTCTTAGTCATTTTCTTCACCTACTGAATACCTGAAATCCGCATGTTTTAATATTATCGGACCAATAAACAAAATGCAGACATAACACAATAAAAAGAGAGCATATGAAAACACTAAATCAAGTTTTGCCTCAAAATGCCAAAGATAGCTACTGTTTTTCAGCAATGACCACCTTGTAATCTTATATGAAACATTTAGATTCATTAAAATTATGCCACTTACATGAACAGCTGCTGCCGCGATGGTTCCTATTGCCTTGTTTATTCCAGCATTGAGTACATATAATAGCATTCCAAGCACCAGACTGTACAAAAGCATCAACAAAAATGTATGAAAAACCGATTCCCACGGAAGAACCCCTTCAATCAAAGTTTTATCCGGTGCAACAAGATGCCATGTTATGATTGCTTTGTCCGACGGCCACAAAACTAATTGCTTCATTGCCACACTCCATTGATTTTGAATATAACCATGAGGAATCGTATAAATACAACTTGCCGTCAATGATAGTGCAAAATAGATAATTCCCTGCACTAAAACATACAAACACAGCCCATCATACCAATTTCCTCTCGAAGTACGGTATATTGTCAAAAGTGACCTTGAATCTACAAAAGGAGCATCTGCCACAACAAGAATAAATCCAACTAACATAATTGTAATATCAGCAAGACTTCTAAAATTCATCAGCCATGGTTCAAATATTTGGATTGGATGATTCGACGCATACTCTCCATACAAATACGCCGCCTTTAATGCCGCCATTACTCCAATCAAATATCCAATCAAAACTCTTTTCGACATCAAAGCAGCTCGTAGCTGCCCTGATAAAACAAGTATTATTTGACGGAAATTTATATTCATTGCCGCCCCCTCCGCTTCATTAACACCATATTGATTAAACATAATATTACAATATACCCCATATCTACTAAATATGGTATAAATACCGGAATATCACGACCAAAATCACTTCTGACAAGGTATACCGGATTCCATATTCCAACTGGAAATACTAACCACATTAATTCATAGGCTAAAAAGGGTAAAACATAGGCCACATATCGATTTTTAAAAATATTTGAAAATAATAAAGCTAATTCGGCCCACATTGCACCAAATAAAAACAATAATATTGCTTTTAACAACAACACAAAACGACCACCCCAAATATACATGTACGGTGCCCACATCAATTGTTTAAATATATGTCCATTATCACCAGGAATGACTTTTCGCCCAATCAAACAAATAACTGCAAAAATCATAACCCCAGGAATCATAACAGATAATCCACCTGACAATCCACTAAAAAGCACTTTATATTTTGCATACTTTCCTATATTAATTCTTGTCCGAATATACTTCAAATATCCACTATTACGTTCTTCTAAATAACTAAACGCATATGGCAGCCCCGGAAATATCCCTGCAAATATAATAAATGAAGAAATTGCAAAGGGAATTGTATACATAGTCAAAATATCATATGTAGTGCCCGGAGTCTTCCCATCCACTGTTATAATTCCATATTCAAATAAACTTACAAACAAGATAATAAAATTGGTAACAATAACAAACAGCATTCGGATATTTAATATTGATCTTTTTAACATTATTCTTTTCATCGTTTATTATATCCTTCTTTATCCCATATAAATAACAGCACCATTTCTTGCATCCAGAGCCAGTAATGTAATACCTTTTTCACCCAATTTACATTGAAAATACCATACTGGGAAAAAGTGCATTGCTCCATCTTCTATTTGTGTCATATATCCCATCCGTATGGATTGTATTGTATAATCAAAGCCTTTTTCTTCCATTATATATGTGTGAATATTTCCGTTCTTTACCCCATCATCAATAATCTGCATGATTTCATCAATAGATAATACGCTTGCCTCTTTAACATCCTTTGTCGTATATTGTTCTGCTACTGACAAAACATTAATCCCCGGTTCTGCTATTTGTATCGTATCACAAACAGGCTCTCCGCCTGCATCCAGCCAGGAACACCCATCTAAAGTTCTTAACATTTTTACACTGCAATACTGTTTTTCATTTGAAACTGTTAAATCTGTATTTGCAACTTCCGCTTCTATACCCAATTTCGAATACAAGTCTAAACTATTTTCTTCCATTTTCTTTACAAAATTTTGCTCTGATTCTGTCCATTCAGTCTCCTTTACTAATTCAAACTCCTCATTAACAAAATAATCATCTAACTTATAATTACAATACGTCAATGAATTATCTAATTTTGAAATTTCAAAATATATATCATAATCCAAATCATTATAAGCAGATCCACCAATATAACGTGTATAGTCGCTTTGACTGTTCTGCTCTAAAATCATATCTGTCCCTGGACACAGCACATTTTCCAACATGGAAATATCCCATTCTTTACTTTGTATAACGCCTTCTTTCAACGATATATCCGGAATATCCACAACAGCATTTATATCAAGCACACCATCTTCTCCTTCATTTTGAAAATGCTTTTCTATTTTTCGGCCATTATCTTGCATAATTTCATCTGAGCTGTAAGAACCCATCATTGTTTGCTCTGTTTCAACTTCTGGTGCCGCACAGCCTGTCAGCACTAAACCTACTAATCCCAAAATTCCTATGATTTTTCTGTTCATAATATTTATCCTCATCATTAAAAAAACAACCAGGTCGAAAAACGACCTGGTTGCCGACCTCTAATTATTTGATTTGAATAGAAACTAGTTAGAATTCCACGCACCCTGTGTATAGCCATAACCACTACGGAAAAGATTATCCAAACGTGCACATAAGGTATATGTTGTTCCTGCTTTTCCCTGTCCGCTTAACCATCCAGCATAATCCAAATAAGATTTTCTTTCCATCAATATACTTCAAAGCAACATTTTTAGCAATACTATATGAATCAAACGACATTTTTCAGCTATTTTTGGTCAATTTTAAAAGAACTACTGTCTTCTTGAAATCTAATGGATTATATAAAACTCATTCTGTCTTCCAATAAAACAGCAGTGCTTTAATCCGCTTCTATTAGATTATTATTTTTCACTCTCTAAGTAAAACAAATACGCATCTTTAAATTCTTTGTATTTTCGTCTTGTCAAATAAGCCACTCTGTCACCAGCCAGAGAAATAAGATGGTTATCAAATTTCTGTACATATTTCAGATTCACAATAAAACTCCGATGTGGCCGACAAAAGCATTTATCTGTTAGTTGTTCCGCCCAATATTTAATTGGATGAACACATTCAAATTCACGTTTTAATGTATACAAGATTACCTTCCGATTGACAGCCTCCACCATCACGATTTTTTCTGCTACAACACTATACACACCTGCTTTTGTCTCTACGACTACTTTTCGGTCGGATGCCATATAAATCTTCAGCGCTGCTTCCAGATTCCGATATAGTCTGGCCTTATCCAGTGGCTTAGACAAATATCTGAAAACCCTGAACGACATGGCTTCATCCAGATACTCTGGAAAAGAAGTTACAATAAAAATGAAAATTTTATCATTCTTCTTTTTCAAATACTCACCGGCATGAATCCCACTGATGCCATCCATTTCCACATCCAGGAAAGCCATATCAAATATTCCTCCGGCTTTCATCATTGCTTCTCCACTGGAAAAGCAAACATATTCCGGCTGCCTCAATTTCTTCTCTTTAAAATAACCTTGAAGATACTTCAGCATTTCTTTACAAAAGTTCTGATCATCATCACATACAGCAATTCTCATTTCTATTCTCCACCCCATCACTTGTTATTCGTCAGCAAAACCATCATATGAAAACATTTCGCTTCTTTATCATAATGATAACTTACTTCTCCCTGATAATGTTCGGCCGCACGCTGAATACTCTTTATTCCTACCCCATGCAACTTGCCATCATTCTTCCGTGAAATAAGTCCGCCATCTCCATCAAACACCGGTGGATACAGTACCGAATTTTCTACAGATATAAATGTCTGCTTTGACTTATAATTATAATTCACCGTCACATCTATATAAGCTTCTGACACACCTGCTGCAGCTTCTACAGCATTTTTCAGAAGATTGCCAAACAGAGCTGTTAAATCATCCACGGTTATATAATCTACACTATCCTTTCGGATGTCAACCCCAAACTGAATGCTCTTCTTCTTACAAATCTCCTGATATTGTCCCAGAATCACATTCAGCACCGGCTGACTACAATAAGTCACCGAAGATTTCATCTCCGGCATCTCCATTAATTGCTGCACATATTCATGAATCTTCGATTCTCCACCATCTTCACTCAAACCTGCAATCGTCTGCAGATGATTCTTGATATCATGAATTAAAATCTTCTGATTCTCTGTCTGCTCCGCCAATCTGCGATAATACTCCGCTTCTGCCTGCTGCTCTCTCAGATTGGACTGCATCATCAAATAATTTCGCATAAATTTCTGATTGGAATCATAGGCCCAGAACACAACAAAATTCATAACAAGCAGAAGTATAGCACTTGTCAATAGCATACTACTCATTAAGTTATCAATAGGACTGTCTACGCAAATCATGATAATCACAATTGTAAACCAAATTGATACAATTGGTATGATACCAATTAAAACTGCAAAACCACTTTTTACATCTATTTTTTCCTTCTTTGGAGCAAAATTCATAATGATAATTCGTATAATCAAAAAAAATACCATCCGACTGCTTATATTAATCATTGCATAGGTCAACGGATGCTCCATAAATACAAGAAATCCATTTAACGCCTTCATACCGATTAATTCTACAATCAATTCTGTGACAACCATTGTTCCAGTTAAAATCAAGCCATGAAAAACCGATGATGATACCCGTCTTGAAAATAAATAGAAACATAAAAAACAATTGATTATCAAAAAATCAACAACATTTAACCATAATATCCGTAGCCAAAACAGTCCAAACAAAATAACATATGCACTTATCATAAATACATGCTCTGTCTGTTTTGAACGCTTCGCACTATAAAAACTCCGAAAATATTGCCATACAACAGTCATTTCAATGATATAATTGATTCCTATATCTATAATGTCAATCATCTCAATATTTCCTTTCACACCTGTTATTTTCAAATTATATTCATTCATAATATATATGTCAACTGCAAAAGCACTGTTCAAAATCATGTATTGCAGAAATTTTCTTTTATATTCACTTTAATTATCTATAGTTTCCTTTTTAATACGAGTTTTACATTTTTTACAACCATCCGCCATATTCTCTGGACGTCTTGTTGTCAATCACTGTAATATAATAAATAAGATATTGCAATATAATAAATATTAATTTACTTAACAGAAGGGAACGAACTTTATGAAAAAAAATATCCAACACTCTTTTGCCAGTATAACTTCCAATTTTCTTAAAATAGTCATTCACACAGAAGCCCATTCAAATTCAACTGTACTAGGTTATGAACCCCCGGCTCCAGAAAGTTTAACTCAGTTCAAAAAGGATCTTTTTAAGAAGAAAAAATGATTACCACTATTTCAAATCACTTAATTGACTGGCTGATTCGCGAAGATACTCTTCAACCAGCCGATCGTGAGCTTTATGTCTATGCTGCATATTGTTTTCTATTTGCATGGACACCGCTATTTCTTTTATTTATCATTAGTGCATGTATCGGAAGGCTGCCGGAAGCTCTGCTTCTCATTCTTCCCTTTATGACTATCCGAAAATTCAGCGGTGGCTTCCATGCTAAAACAGCACGGACATGCCTTATCATTTCCTGTACACTGCTGTCTGGCTTTATGTATCTGGCAATTCATATTTCAACTTGTCTGGCACTGTATATTGTACTGGCACTGGCATCAATTAGTCTAATGATCAACAGTCCCATCGTGTCACCTCAACGTCCGGCAACACTTGATGAGCAGAAACATTTTCGGCATGTTGTCATTGCTGCAATGATATTGTATAACAGTATCATTCTGCTTCTTAGCTGTACAGGATTCAGTCATTGGGCGGTATGCCTTGCACTGGGACTTATTTTATCTGCTGCGCTGCAGATACCATGTATCATTAACAAAATGAAAACATCCTGATTAGGTACAAATATCTCAGATTTGCTGCTTCTTCAGGACAAAACACAGGGAGGATATGATTCCAAATGAGTCATATCCTCCCTCTTTAATTATAGTGCTTTTATCTTCCGTAAACAGGATTCCTCTTGCCTCATACTTCAAGTAAACTGTTTACTACTTTTTTATACATTTTATTTCACTCACGTTCTGTATTTTATCTTATGTCCTCAAGTAATTCTTCTTCATTCATCAGATACTCGCACAGTATCCCTTTACAAGTTAAACTCCTTGAATAGCTGCTCCTGATAATCTCTGTCAGCAGCTGCTTTTGCGATATCTTCATTTCTATTTTGCTTTATCAACAACAAAATCAGCTGACTCATTCGCTCCTGACCTTCCTGTCTGCCTTCCTGTCTGCCTTCTTCTCGCTCATCGCGCATCATCTCTTCTAACAGCATATACTTTCCCTCCCAGTCACGGTTTTGTTTTATGCGTTTTATCTGTTCCTGCAATAATCTCACATAATCATCATTCGTTTCTGCTTCATCCGTATCCTGACCAACATATTTCAGAAAATTCACCAATTCCACCGGTACTTCCGATGGATTCGTTCCTTGTGTACTCAAGATAATTGTCTGATTACCATCCTTCAATAATTCATTTGTTTCACGAACTACATTGCGGATATTGTACCGATACAAACGACTATCAAATGGTGCAAAATCGCAGATAAAGATAACATATGTATCCGGCAATTGGTCATACGTCTCTCCCGTAAGTAATGCATCCATGTCCATCTGCGCATGATAGTATCTGCTCCGCTTTGCCAGGGCACTCTCTGTCTTCACCTGCATCTCAACATTAAATCGGCGTTTTGTTCCAGCTTCTTCTGCCATAACATCTAATCTCACACCATGATACTCCGGATGATAACTGATGGTCTTCTCAGCCACAACATTTACTTCCAGAATTTTCATTTCCAGTACCAATTCTAACAGGTGGCGGCACTGCTCTGCATCCGACATCACTGCTGCAAACATAAAGGCATCTTTAATCGTTAAGTCTTGTAGTCTCTTTCTCATCCATTTCCTCCCACACAAACAAGCAAGAGGAATCCTGTAACTCTATTATACTCTCCACACCGACACGAAACAATAGAAATAATTGGCAAAGGCGCATTATTACTTCCTTTACAAATTCCACTTCCAGCATTTAAAAACACAAAAGACCGCTACTTTATCAAATTCTCATGATACATATATAAATGAATCCTGTTTTTCAATAAAGTAGCAGTCTTTTCATCTGTGTTGTTCAATTATTTCTACATTACGCCAATAAAATGTTCATGGCTTACTTATTTTTTATGCTGCTCAATCATATACTGCGTCATCGCTTCCACAAAACGAACTTCTTCATCTGTACACAACTTCAGATTATCTGTAATGTTCTTTGGTATATCATTGGCTTTCATTGAACCAAGCAATAAATAATCCGGTGTCACATCCAATACATCACATATCCTGATAAAAGATTCAAGACCGGGACGTTCAATTCCTCTCTCGATGGATGAAATATGATTGTTGGATATATCTATCCGTTCCGCCAACTCCATCTGTTTCATTCCCAGGCTTACCCTTCTCGCCTTGATTCTTTTTCCCATTTCTACAAATCGTTCATTCTCATTCTTCATTCGAATCACCTCTGCATTCATCATAACAAATTTCGACAGTTACGTTTACAATGCTATACAGAAGTGTTCTGCTATACATCGGTTTTGTAATATATTTTTTCTTTTTTACATTATTTTCCATTTAATGCATGATTTTCTTTTTTATCATGCTTCCGCTACAGCCTCTTTCTCCTCCAGAAAAGCCACCAGTTCTTCCATACCTTCACCCGTCATCGGGCTGACTTTGAAAATCGGATCCGCTCCGGCCAACTGAAGCAATTCAACTGCATCCGCAATTTGTTTTGGTGTCGCGATATCGATTTTTGTCACAACCCCGGCTACAGGCAATGTAAAAGCGCTGGATTGTCCCGGTGAGAAAAAGAACTGATCTCTGCTGGCGTCCTGCACAAAAACAACTTGATCTGTCTCTGTAGCTGTTACCATCAGCGACCGCAGATAACCGCGATTCTCAAGATATTCCCCCGGCGTATCAATGGTCGTGTTATAGACCTCCAGCGCCTGTGTCTTTTTGTATTTGATTTCCATGTGGTTCAGATACTGGCAAATCGTCGTTTTGCCGCAGGCCACATTGCCGATTAAAATAATTTTCTTCATATCCTCACCTGATTTACGACTTCGTAATCACTGTCGGCGCAAAATGCAGTGTATTCTCAAGAACATTTAATACATCTTTCACCGCTGCCTCCACATCAGCCACCGTTCCGTTGATAATCAGAGAACCGTTGAAACGGTCCACAAATACAACCTCCACATTGGCAGCCTTCATCGCCACATCGGCACCGATAATCGCACCTTCACTGGGTGTGATCGTCATAATGCCAAGCGCTCCGGTATAATCACCGATAACACCCAGCTTCTTATATAAACTGCTGTCAGGATTCGCAATCACATGCGCCAAAGTCACCTGTTTACCAGGCACAAACTCCTGAATAATTCTTTGTTTTTCCTGTTCCATTTTATACCTCTCTCGGACGTTGTGAGCAATGAATCTCGTATGTATTACAAATTGTAACATCCAAAACTGCTATCCGCAGACCACAACTCATTCTACCAACAGATTCTCTTTTATAAGGGTGTATTCGCCGCTCAATACACCTGGATACACGGCTTATGGCACATATACTTTCTGTACATATTCTGCACTGTGGAGATGAGACCCAAATCGTGGAAGCCTTTGCTGAACACGATTTTGTTCGGGGCTCATCGGAACGTCCTTGTGCAGTGATGTACAAAAAGTATATGATGCCATAAGCTGTGTTCTCAGCCTCCTGAGCGGCCATGGTCCCCTATAAAAGCGAATCGAAAATTTCTTTGCGTGGGTTTGGAATCACCACGTGTGATACTTCCATTCCTTCTGCGTTCTCCGTATGAATACCGCATTCGATGGCTTCTCGAACTGCCGCGACTTCTCCCGTCAGTACGACGAAGGATTTCCCGCCGATACCTGTTCCCAACCGGACATCGATTAAGTCCACATCAGCTGCTTTGACTGCCGCATCTGCCGCATAAACAGAAGCTGTCACGCTGAAAAATTCCATAACGCCGATAGCTCCCGGCGTTCCCGGTTCTGCTGCCAGATTAATGGCTTTGATGACCTGGGGATGTACCCTCGGAATGACACAGCTGTCTACAGTATGATTACCGCCGATAGCCGCACCTGCATCCAGTGATGCTTTGACTGCTGCCACTTCCCCGGTAAAAAGAATATAGTATTTACCCGGGCATCCGGCTTTGGCAAAAATCAAATCTACCTCAGCTGTTTTCAAAATGAGGTCGGCAGCTTCTACGCCTTTAGCGATACTATTCAATTCCAAAAATCCTATTGTTTCTAACATCTGCCTACACCTCTGTTATTGTAATGGCATTTCCCGTCAAATGCGCAGTTCCTGAAATACTGGCATGGAGATTTGCACCTAATTTGCCCTCCGGACAGGCTGCAATGAGCTGCCCTTTTTCAACATGTGCACCATCTGAAATCACAGGTTCAGCCGGTACACCGATGTTCATCTTCAACGGAAGTACAACTTTTGAAGCCGTTTCTTCCTTATATGTATGTCCATCAATATGATAATAAGCACCAACACCGGCTCTGGCCGCAATCCGCTTCGTCGGCACCTTACGGTATGGCCGGTTAGCATCTGCCTCCCAGGTATCGCCCTCTCTGCTGTAGCGGATCCCTGCCTGCGCCAGCTCACCTTTAATCAGACTGTTGACCACTCTCGGCTGAAGCCCCATCGGACAGGCATAAACTTCACAGACACCACACTCACTGCAGATGGCTGCCTGCCGGATATCCTTGTCCTCCAGAAGTTCCGGCAAAATCCAGTGGTCTTTTGTCGTCTCATTATTATCCTGATGCGGCATGTTCATAGCCATTTTCCGCATAATGCGGTGCGGCTGCAGCGGATGTCCCAACATATGTCTCGGACAGAGCTGCGTACAGAATGTGCACTGAATGCAGGCAGCTTTCGCCCGGTTCAGCATATGATTCAGCTGTGTTTTCCTGCGTCGGTCAATAGCACCATCCTCCGGAAGAACCAGAATGCCGGAGGTTGTCTTTGTCACCGACGCATTCATGGCTGCCTCCCAGGACATCGGTGCCCCCATCATCGGACCGCCGGAAACAACCATCACTTTGTCCGATGTCGTTCCGCCTGCCATCTCAATACACTGGGCAAAGGAAGTTCCCACCGGCACTTTCAGAACCGACGGCTCCCTGACTTCTCCTGTCACAGTAAGATATTTCTCCGTAAAAGGTATACCACTCACTGCATCAGCTACGGCAATAATAGTTGCCACGTTATCAACAATAGCACCCACATCCAGCGGAATTCCTGCAGGAGGAACCACCTTGCCAGTTACTTCATAAACAACCACCTGCTCATCACCCGCCGGATAAAAACTATCCATCAGATGCAGCTGCACCTTCGAATGCAGCTTCTCAATAGCTGCTGTCAGTGCTTCGATTTCTTTGGTATATGTCTTTTTCAAGGCAATCCTGCCTTCAGGTATCGACAATTCACGACAGATCAGGTCCACTCCTGACACCAGCTTCTCAGCCTCATGAATCATCAGATATCGGTCTGTTCTCAGCAGCGGTTCACATTCCGCTCCATTGATAATCAGGATTTCCGGTGATGCCTTCAGTTTCACATGGGTTGGAAAACCTGCACCGCCGCATCCCACAACGCCGCTGTCAAATATTTGTTTTATCAGATCCACTTATGCATGCACCTCTATTCACTGCCCCTGGCAGCTTCCCGATTCACTTCAACAGTATCGATAATGGCCACAATCGCAGCATCCACCGGCACTGTATCTCTTCCAAAAGCCTTTCGTGCCGTACTGCCGCTGACAGTCAGCACCTGTTCTCCGATACCGGCACCGACTACATCTGCAGCCACAAAAGTATTGCCTTTCTTTCTTCCGGTACCGTCGATTTCCTGTACGACCATCAGTTTCAGGCCCTCTAAGCCCTCTTCCTTCTTCGTCGCCCATACATGACCGACAACTTTACATATCAGCATTCCGTGCTCCCCTTTTCAAACGGTGCAGCTGCTCAGGCTGCACCCTGTCTAAAAATCAATACTTCTAAAACAATCCTGTTCAGACTACTTTCTAATAACTTCAATACCTTTCTGCTTAAACAAATCCCAGGCAGACGGTGTAACGATGGCATTGGCTGCCAGACAGATTGCCGTATTCCCGCCGTCAATTAAAGAACGGGCAACATCCTCTGTAATCAGACGATCTGTTGTCGTATGGCCGGTGCCCTTTGGTACTTCGATCGGCGGTGCCTGATACTTCGGAGGCTTCGCCGGTATTGGAGGTACTCCAACTTTGCATTCTTTCAACAGCTTAATGCCGAAGGACTGCAACATCCGCGCATTATTCTCAATGACTTCATACAGACGGCTGCTGCTCTTTCCTGCATATTTCCTATGTGGAAAAGCCGCTTCTGCCATGCACACATCTAAACCATTCAGAAGTCCACGGATCACTGCACAAGCCTCCGGCGAACCGTCTCTCCCCTGAGCAATATCGGACATCTGCACCAATGTCAGGCTGGTGATCAGGATCTTCTGATAACGATGAATATTCTTGTTCTGAATATAGTCGTCAATCAGGAAAATCTGGTACTTCTCAGCCATATCCGCAGGCACTGCCTGCAGATCACCGATCACCAGAAGCTTGTCCAGCCCTTCCGTGCATGCCGAAGCATTCGACCGCTGTGCCATCAATTCCTGCATGACAGCCTCCACAATCTGCTTCATTAACTTTTCATCCATTTTCTCAAAAACCTCCCCTAAAGCGGGTGTTTCATCTATAGATATCCAAAGACATTCTCCTGAAACAACGCCTCTGAATTTTCCTAATTCTTCTTGATAATATAGCCCATGTCACCCTTCTTGTAGTAGCAGGCATTGGCTTCATCATAATCCATATGCATCGCCAACGAGAATTTCTCACTGACACGGATAATCACATCATCAATCGTCACCGGACGCTCTGTCTCCAATCGTACAGCCACACTGTCCCCATCTTCAACACCGTATAATCTGGCATCCTCCGGTGTCATATGAATATGTGCCTTGGATGCAATGACGGAACCCACAGCATTGTAAATACCCTTCGGTCCCACAAGTATCACGTCTGCGGCCCCCTTTAGATCACCGGAAAGATTCACAGGTATCGTGATACCGAGGATTCTGGCATCTGTCAGAGACATCTCCACCTGAACAGCACCTCTCGGCGGTCCCAGAACAACCACATTGTCAATCTCACCCTTAGCTGTCACCAGACGGACACGTTCTTCGGATGCATACTGTCCCGGCTGGCTGAGGGGACTCTTCTCATGCAGATTCTCCCCGAAAAGCACATCAATCGCCTGCTGTGTCAGATGCACATGACGCCCGGATGCTTCCACAAGAAATCCCGGAAGATCTTTCATCTCTGACGGCTCCTGCTGACCGGGCCACCTGCCCGTCAGCTGCCTGCAGAACAGAATATAAATGACACTGCTGAGCCGATTCATGGCTTCCACAATATCCGGCCGTGTACATGTATCCCCGGACTGGAAAGCTCTGGCCGCCGCCAATTCTGTCTCTCTGACAAAAGTTCTAAGCTCATTCAGACCGATACATATCCGACCCATTCTGTATTCCGGCATCGGATGCGGAATGCCATAAATCTCCTTGATATGATGGGACTCATAACGCAGTCCCGCACTGTCCAAACCAAGCAGATGGATCTCTCCGAGTTCCTTGTCCAAAACTTCTGCACTGAGAATCTGGCGTACATATGCCAGCACTTCATCCAGTGCATCTGTCAGTCGATGCAATCCATTCTCAGAAGCCACCACCTGCAAAGACATAATCTTCGCTTCCAGGCTGTCCAGCATCCCGCGAAAAGCAATTTGCGGATGGGTCTTCGGTACAAGAACATTGCCATGAAGATGGGTCATATTCTCAGGCTTCACGCTGAGAACTTCTCCTGTCTCTCCGTTCACATACTGCGGCTTATGGTCGGCTCCCTGCGGAACAGCCGCCATGGGCATGGCCTTATAGTGTTCATCGGCAGATTCTGCTGCTTTTTTCGGCAGCTGATTCACTGCCTTAACTGATTCCGGTACAGAGGAAACTTCAACTTCCGGCTGTCCTTCCAACGCTGAATCTTCATATATAAGCGTGATTCCGTGTTCTCTGATAAAATCTCTCGCTGCAGGCGTCAGCATCGTATCCTTTGATACATGGTACGCTTTCTCATGGCTGCGGAACCAGTGGGCCCGCAACGCAATATCTGTTAAAATCTCCATCTATGCTCACCTGCTGTCAGGCCAAAAGCCTGTCCTATCTGTCAGAAGTTGTCAGTGTCGGCAGAATGTATTCGATCTCTTCGTGTGGTCTTGGGATGACATGTACAGAAACAAGTTCACCGACACGGGAAGCTGCTGCTGCACCTGCATCTGTTGCTGCCTTAACAGCACCTACATCGCCTCTTACCATAACAGTTACAAGACCACCGCCAACATGTACCTTGCCGATTAAGTTGACATTCGCTGCTTTAACCATTGCATCTGCTGCTTCAATAGAACCTACAAGACCTTTTGTTTCAATCATACCTAATGCTAATAATCTGTCTGCCATAATATTTACCTCCGTAATTCTGCGGGAAAATCCCGAATTTAATTGTTTTCATTATATCATGATTCGCACCTTTGGTGCTTGACGCTGCGTACGCAGCTATCATGATCGCCATTCGCCGTTCGCGATGAGCAAGCATTGCTTGCTCCCGCTCACTAACGCTCATTATATCATGATTCGCACCTTTAGTGCCGTTTTAATTTAATGCGCCCAGTTTCTGAAGTACTGCCTTTGTAATTCTGGCGATATCGTCTTCCGTAATCTCCGGACTGCCGCAAGCCGCTCCATTATTGGAATTACCGCAGGCTGCTCCGGCATTAGAACCACTGCCAAATACAGAACTCTGTCCACAGCTGCCTCCTGCATGACTGCCTGACCCATAAGTACTCTGCGATGCTGCGGATGTACCTGTCATCTGTTCCTGCTGTTTTCTCAGATCTTCCAGCTCGCAAAGTCCCCATGCCACACGGCGGATATTGATCAAATTCAGCGGGCTGACATTATCTGATGTGGCACTGCCGCCGACAGAACCGCAGCCCAGTGTCAATGCCGGCTGAAGACCAGTTGTTGCACCGACACCGCCAAGGGCTCCCGGTGTATTCACCAGCAATCTGGACACCGGTTTCTGAAGGGCAAATTCACGGATGACATCTGCATCTTCACTGTGAATGGTCATTGTATGACCGGCACCTTCGTTATTTAAAATTTCAATGGAACGACGGCAGGCTTCTTCCCATCCGTCCTCCACATAAAACGCCAGAATCGGACAAAGTTTTTCTCTGGAATAAGGATTGTCCTTACCCACGGTTCTCTGTCTTGAAACCAGTACTCTTGTACCGGCAGGAATACGGATGCCCGCCATATCTGCCAGTGTCTGGGCACTCTTTCCGACAATCTTCGGATTCATGGTGCCATTAGCTCTGAGGATAAATTTGGACAATTTCTCAGATTCTTCCGGTGTCATAAAGTAACCGCCCTGACGGCTGACTTCATCCACCACCTTCTGCTCAATGCAACGCTCCGTAATAATACTCTGCTCTGATGCACAGATCGTACCATTATCAAATGTCTTGCTGTCCATAATACGCTTGACAGCCACAGGGATATTCGCTGACTTTTCAATAAAAGCAGGACCGTTGCCCGGGCCAACGCCAAGGGCCGGATTACCTGAACTGTAAGCTGCACGCACCATGGCTTCGCCGCCTGTTGCCAGAATAATACCGATATTTCTGTTCTTCAGGAGTGCATCTGTGGCTTCCATGGTCGGCAATGTGATGCACTGCACAATACCCTCCGGCGCACCGGCTTTTCTGGCTGCTTCACAAATGACCTTTGCAGTCTCAATAATACAATTCTTGGCATTCGGATGCGGACTGATGACAATGGCATTGCCCGCTTTGATTGAAATAATCGACTTGTACATCGTTGTGGATGTCGGATTCGTGGATGGGATCAATGCTGCCACAACTCCCATCGGTACGCCGACTTCCATCAGCCCATTCTGCCTGTCATCTTTGATGATACCCACAGTTTTCATGTCCTTGACACTATCCCATGTAATCGCCGAACCAAGCAGATTTTTCAATACCTTATCCTGCCATATACCAAATCCGGTTTCCTCCACGGCCATCTTCGCCAGACGCTCCGACTGAGCCGCACAGGCATCAGCAATCGCCTTTGCAATCCCATCCACCTGCTGCTGTGACATCTTTGCCAGCTCTTTCTGAGCTACAACTGCCTTCGCAACAAGCCATCTCACTTCCTGAATCGATTGGAGGTCCTTATCAAAATCCACTCTGTTTCACCTTCTTTTCCAAAAGTCTCTTAATCTATGTTTTCAACAGGATGCTCTGCAATCCTGCATATGGTTTCACGAAATGCTTCACAGGCCGCCCGACACGCTGCCTGATCACCTGTCAGCAGTCCTCCGGCAAAGTTGGTCTCTGTAGGTGGCCCATAGAACAGGTTCATTTCCACATCTGCCGCTTTCAACGCCGCATCCAGTCCCGTCACCGCTTCCAACGGCGGTGCGATCAGATAAGCCATCGCCGTTCCTTCCGGCACACCGGCCATCTCCGACAGATAACTGCCGGTCCTTGATATGCACTGGGCAAAATAAACAATACTGTCATCATTATTGGCACTGTAAAAACAGGCATCATTTTCTATGTAACTGACGGCTGCCGCCAGCCCGCTTTTCACATCCTCCGGATTCTTACCGGACAGAATACCGATAAACTCACCGGCAAGAGCCGTACTGGCATTGGATGAACCGGCGTACATGCTCCTTGCATAGGCCACCGACACATCTGCCTTCTTGGTCGCTTCATCAAGAGCCGCATAGGAAACATCATCACAGTCCGTTGTGATCAGGCCAAGACTTCTATGCCCTTCCTGCACCTGCATCGCCTTCAGCAGAAATCTGTCAGCATTGGGAATCAGCCTGATACTCAGCACCTTTGTCCTGATCGGATCATTTTTCATATGTATTCCCCCTGCCTAATTCTGTAACTCAACGCCGCTGGCCTTCTTATCCAGGATCTTCTGAATAAGATCCGTCAGATAAGCACCGGCCTCTACAGCCGTGATACCGTCTTTATGGATATTGGAAACAACGGTTCTGCGTGCCTCCGGCATACCGATCTTCGCATTGTAGGCCAGATACGCACTCATACTCTCCGCCGTTCCAAGTCCCGGACGCTCACCCACGAAAATGCAGACTACCTTTGCCCCCACAAGCTCTGCAATCTCATCCTCCACAGCCACACGACCATAACGGACAAAAAATGGTGTTCCAACTCTCAATCCTGCAGCAGAAAGACCATCCATTAGCACCGGCAGCACATTTTCAATGTTGGCATTAATAGCGGTAGAACTTAGGCCATCTGCCACAATCAGCTGCACATCCGGTCCTTCGATACACTGGTCTTTGACTTTCTGAACCCCATCTTCACTGAGTCTTCGTCCCAGATCCGGCCGGGTCAGGAATTCATTCTTGTCCTGACAGCGAGTCTGGACACTAAAAAGTTTCAGATTGTCAATAACATCCTGATGCACATCCAGCATAACCGCATCCCTTGCTCTGGCATGATCTGCCCTGAGAGTCAGCAGCGTCTGGGTCTTCAGCCTTGGTCCAGCACAGCCAACACCGATGCGGGCTGTTGTCAGACGCATCATCCTTTCCAACGCCTCCGGGTCCTGAGGCTGATCGATCAGTGGACGTTTCTTCACTTCACGGGAAGTAATATCTTCCTCGATATCCACATCATAAACTGGCTCTTCTGGATGATATCCACCGGCATTCGATGTTTGTCCACCAGATGATGTTTGTCTATCACCGGAAGCAACATTTTTCACCAGCTGTTCAATCTGTCCCAAATTCACTGATTGCATGCTGTTCTGATTATTTCCTGAAGCAGAGCGATTCTGTCCGCCCCCAGCCGCTTTCTCAACCACAACCTGTGAAACAACTTCACGGATAATCCGTTCAATCAACGCTTCATCTATATTCATCAGATACCGCCTCCCCTCTTTGTAAATAAAGTCGGGTCGCCGGCATATTTTGTCAGCTTGCCATTTTCACTAATACCCATCTTTTCCAGCCACTGGTCAAATTCTTTAATCGGACGAAGCCCAAGAATCTCACGAATAGTAGACACATCGTGGTAGGCATTCGTCTGATAATTCAACATGACATCATCGCTGGTAGGCACACCGAGAATATAATTAACCCCGGCCGATGCCAGCAACATGGACAAATTCTCAATATCATTCTGGTCAGCCTGCATATGATTGGTGTAACAGCAGTCACATCCCATCGGAATACCTGTCAGTTTTCCCATAAAATGGTCTTCCAGTCCGGCACGGATCACCTGACGGCTGTCATAAAGATATTCCGGCCCGATAAAACCAACGACAGTATTAACCATAAAGGGATGATACGCTCTGGCAAAGCCATAGCATCTGGCCTCCATCGTTACCTGATCGGCGCCATAATGGGCATCCGATGACAATTCTGAGCCCTGTCCTGTCTCAAAATACATTACATCCGGCCCTTCTCCGGTACCTTTTTCCTTCAGAAGTGCCATGGCTTCTTCCACCGTCTCAGCACTAAAACCAAAAGCTCTGTTGCCTTTTTCACTTCCGGCAATAGACTGGAAGATCATATCCGCCGGAGCACCGTTTTTGACGGCTTCAATCTGAGTTGTAATATGTCCCAGCACACAAATCTGTGTCGGAATCTCAAAACGGTTCTTCACTTCATCAAAACGCTTCAGCACCTCTGAAAGACTGGAAACCGTATCATTGACCGGATTCAGACCAATCAGTGCGTCCCCGCAACCGTAACTGAGGCCTTCAAATAATGATGCCGTGATACCCTCCACATTGTCCGTGGAATGATTTGGCTGAAGTCGTGTCGCCAATGTACCCCGAAGACCGATAGTGGTATTGCAGTGAGCCGGCACACGCACTTTACTGGCCCCATACACCAGATCCATATTGGTCATCAGCTTGCAGACCGCCGCCACCATCTCACTGGTAAGACCTCTGCTCAACAGGTGAATGTCGTCTTCCGTAGTCTCATGGCTGAGGATATATTCTCTCAGCTCAGCCACCGTCCAGTTTTTGATGCGCTGATAAACTGTCTCATCAATTCCATCCTGATTAATCCTGGTTACTTCGTCCTCTTCATAGGGAACAACCGGATGATTGCGCAAATCTGATAAAAGCAGCTGACTGAGCACTTCCTTCGCCGCAATTCTCTCCAAATCCGAGGATGCCGCTACACCGGCCAGCACATCGCCGGATTTCAGCTCATTGGCCTTTGCCAGAACCTCTTTCAGGGAACGAAAAATAAATGCCTGCCCCGAAAGCACTGTTGCCAATTTCACTTCATCACCCTCTTTCTTTTATCCAAAAATTAATGTTTTCACTACCACAGGAATGACCATGCCGTTCATCATCGGCTTTCCCATATCCACATATTCACCGTCTTCCACATGAATACTGTCAATGGCCACCACCTGACGCTTCAAATCCGGCTGTTGCCGGATCATCTGCCCCATGGCCTTGGCAATATCACTCTCTATCACCAGAAGAATCGGTTCCCCAGGCGACTGCACCCTGTCCATAATCTGCCGAATCGATGCTGCGGCCCGCTTCATTTCCATATATCCCGGGTTTCTCTTGCCGGGCATCGCCAAAATAAAGTGTTCCTCATCATTCTGTCCCAATACCCACTGAATCCGCCGGATAACAGGTTCTGTCTCACCGGCAAAACAGGCTTCCTGCAATTCTTCATCCAGCTTGATCACCGGAATATTTTTCAATGGAAAAATATCATCGGAATAAGTAATGGTACTTCCTGAAATCGTCGTTGTATATGTCCCGGCACCCACAACCGTGGCACGAATGGTCTCTCCTGGCTCCATTTTTTGAAAATCCGTAAATAAACGACTTTCCCGAATGGCTCTGCCCAGCAGAACGCCGATATCACCATAAGCCCATGTATCCGCAGACTCATAGTAAATCAGATCCGCCACACCGCCGGAAAAGAATACCGCCTGTATTTTCTCCGGAACCGGAAAATCACTGCTTCCCGGGGTTTTAATTTGCCTTAAAATTGCATCAATATCTTTGGTGCCAACTCCCAGATACGCATTCAGCGCCGCTGCCATCTGCCGCGTCACTGCCGTCAGTTTCAACTCATCGCATCTGTCTCCTACAGAAACGGACACGCCTGCCGCCTGCGCCATCACCGCTGCCGCCGGACTGACTTTCGTAATGATGCCCTGTGGGTTCATGCAGATTAACCGGCCGCCGATATCCAGACAACCTCTGGCCAGGGTCTCTCCGTCCTCGAAGAGAACCACGTTGGTGGTGCCGCCGCCGATATCCAGATTGGCTACCCGGCAATGATGGTCCATACTGTACTGCCAGGCTCCGCTGCCTTTTCCTGCAATCAGGGATTCCATATCCGGCCCTGCTGCCGAAACAACAAAATCTCCGGCAAAATCCGACAGACTTTTCAGCACCGCATCGGAATTCTCCTTCCTTGCAGACTCGCCGGTGATAATCACTGCACCGCTGTCCGTATCCTCCGGCCTGTAACCGGCCTTACGGAATTCGGCAGCCACAATGTCCCGAAGGGCATCCGTATCGATCAGCACATCTGTCTTCAAAGGGGTCATATAGACTTCACTCTTATAGACCACTTCTTTGTCCACAATAGCCACTCTGGGAACTGAAAAATATCCCCCCGCATTGTCCATCTGCAGTTTGCTGAAAACCACCTGGGTAGTGGAAGTACCTACATCGATACCAACACTCAGAATTGCTGTTTTATCAGCCATTGTTTCTGATCTTGTTCACAAGGTCCGGATAGTTGCCAATGACGGAATCTACACCGACTCTGAACATCTCCCTGATATCTTCTTCTTCATTCACTGTCCATGTATTGATCTCCAGTCCGTGAGATTTCACCTCAGCCACATTCTCCGGCGTCATGTTCTTGAAGAACGGATGGAAGCATTCCACACCTGTTGAAGCCACGTAAGCTCCCGCATTGATCAGCCAGGATTCCTCCAGCATACCGCATTTGATAGCCGGGTCAATGGCTTTCATACGAAGAACTGAATAATGATTGAAGGAAGAAATAATAATGCGGTCCACCATATCGAATTCTCTGAGCATGTCATAGACTTTCTGCTCAATACCCGTATACTCAAAGACACCGGTTTTCAACTCAATATTCGTGATAATATCCGTATCCTTCACCAGCTCCAGATACTCTCTCAGTGTCGGCACTTTCTGTGGTCCATACTCCTTGAAAATATAAGAAGCATCCAACTGGGCCAGCTCTTCATAAGTCTTATCCTTGATATAGCCCTTGCCATTCGTTGTACGATCTACCAGTTCATCATGCATGACAACCAGAACGCCATCCTTGGTCAAATGGACATCATTCTCAATACCGTCCACTCCTTCTTCAATGGCTTTGCTGAAAGCCAGAAGTGTATTCTCAGGGTACTTACCGCTGAAACCGCGGTGCGCAAAATTCTTAGTCATATTTATCATCTCCTGCTTTCCATTTTACCATATTTCAGCACTGAATGCAGTTATCTGCGCGATAAATTGCTTACACTTACATAAATACGGCTGCCGTGAAAACATTCTCCACAGTCCAACATAAAAAGCGCAGCGAAACAGGCAGCCCCTATCGGCCGTCTATCCCGCTGCTCTTCTTCTCCCACGCGCTGTCTATGTAATTGTATTGCTGCATTCCTCTCCTCCATCTGCAGCCGTCTGGTATTCTCACAGCTGCAATGCCAAAATCTGTTTTGAGTGCTTTGCAATAAGGATTTCAAATTCAATTCTAAAGGAAAATACAGTCATCCTGCTTCAATGTCAGATAAACATCTGTACCATTCGGAATGATAGTTGCTTTCTTAAACAGAACATCCACATCAATCTGATGGTCACCGCACATAACGGCATAACGCAGAACATTGCCATGAGGCAGACTGACAACAACATGTCCCTTGATCGTCACGCAGCCTTCTCTCTCAACAGGTTTTGTGCTGATATCAATGACTTCCGGGCGGAATGCTACGTCTGTACCTTCACCGTCAACGCCTGTCATCTTCTTGAATGCATCAACCGGCACCATGTTGTAATGGCCGATGAATGTTGCTGCAAACTTGGAAACAGGTTCTGTATACATCTCTGTCGGTGCAGCGGACTGCTCAATTTTGCCGTTGTACATCAGATGGATCACATCGGACATAACCATGGCTTCATCCTGGTCATGGGTAACAAAGATAGCTGTCATATTCAGTTCCTGCTGAATACGTCTGATCTCAACCTGCAGGGAATGTCTCAAAAGGGCATCAATGGCTGATAACGGTTCATCCAGAAGGAGTACCTTCGGGTTCGTCACCATAGCTCTTGCAAGGGCTGCTCTCTGCTGCTGACCGCCGGACAGCTCTGATGGATAATGATGCAGATGATCCGATAAGCCCACGATATCTACCATCTCTTTGACACGTTTATCAATCTCTGCATTCGGCACTTTCTTCATCTTCAGACCAAATGCCACATTCTGTGCGACATCCATATTCGGGAATAAGCTGTACTGCTGGAAAACCATACCGATATCTCTGTCCTTCGGATTAACATCGGTGATATCCCTGTCATCCAGATAAACCTTACCGGATGTCACTGTCTCAAGACCGGACAGACATCGAAGCAATGTACTCTTACCACATCCGGACGGGCCAAGCAGCGTCACCAGCTGTCCCTTTTCAACCTCAAGATTGATATCTTTTAATACGGTATTACTGCCAAAACTCTTGACAATATTTTCAAAACGAATATATGACATGTTTCCTCACTCCTTTATTTTCTGTGTGTTTTTCCCTTTGCTTCACGGCTCTTCATAAACAGAACGATGGCTGTGATCACAAATGTAACAAACATGATAACAACGAATACGGCACTGGCCTTTGTACTGTCGCTCTTCATTGTCTGATACAGGAAAATCTGCATGTTCGGCGCAGATGTTCCGGCAAGATTTCGAATCAGTACATAATCACCGAAGATAATGCCGACTGCCAGAAGTGACGATACGATAATCGCTGAAAGAATATTCGGTACGACAACTCTGAAAAATGCATAGATCTTGGATGCACCAAGCATCTCCGCTGCCTCGATCAGTGTCGGCATATTCACCGCACGCATACCGTTTCGGATACCCTGGTAGATATATGGCAGAATCACGATACAATACGCACCCATCAGCATGACCAGACGGTTGCTCAGAATCGAACTGGAACCGACATACAGAGACAGGATACTGACTGAAAGGATAACACCCTGAATCGTATAAGGGATCATACAGATGATCTGTACATATTTCTCAAGTTTCGGAAAATAAATCGCCGTTACAAATAATGCCAGAAGGACGATCACGATCGTCACAATAATCGGAATAATACTCATTGCGATAGATCGTCCAACAGATGCAAGGAAATTGCTGTCCGTAAACAGGTCCACATAGTTGTGAAGGGTAAATCCTTCAGGAATAACCCCTGTCCACTTATGGAATACAGAATAAATAATAGAGATTACAAGAGGTATCAGCAGATAGATCATGACAAGCAGCATAATCGCTACAGATCCTGCGCTTTTCTTTTTCATTTTCTATTGCCTCCCTTCTGGAATCTTCTGCTCAGGCCGTTGGTGATCAGAATCATGATAACCATGATTGCCATCATCACAACAGATAAGGCACCGCCCAGACCTGCACGGATCTTGACTTCACCTGTGAAGCATCCCGCAATCTGAACTGGCAGAAGTGCGATATTGTCCATCATCAATGCGTAAATCGTTGCGTATGCTGCCAGAGCATTAGCAAACAAAACGCTGAACGTACCGAGGATACTCGGCATCAGTACCGGGATACCGACTTTTCTCCAGAAGATTCCCGGTGTACCTCCCAGCAGTGTACAGGCCTCCTTCCACTGTTTCTGCACACCGTCAAAGGCCGGGATCAGAAGAAGTGTGGAAAGCGGAATCTGGAAATAAATATAGATCAGGCTCATGCCGTTCATCGTGTACAGATTGTATGTGGATAAAGCATTGATGCCCAATTCCTTGCCGATATTGACCACCAGTCCGGCATTGCCCAAAAGAATCATATAAGCGAAAGCCAGCGGAATACCTGCAAAGTTGGATACCATATTCAGAACTGTCATAAAAACATGATTCAGTTTGCCCTGATGCTGATGTGCCGCACGGGCACCCAGGAAAGCAATGATAATACCGGCAACAGCAGATGTCAGAGAAATCTTGATACTGTTGATGATCGCCTTCTGGTAAAGCAGCTTCGAGAAAACAGACTGATAATTCTCAAGTGTGAAACCTGTTCCACCATCCGGCTGAAAACTCTTCACGATCACTGTGATCAAAGGTACAATTTCATAGAGCATAGCCACAATCAGGAATGGAACCAGGGCAAGTAAATAAATGTATGTCTTTTTCTTCATTAAATTCAACCCCTGTCTGATGCTGTTCTTCTGATTCATCGGGTGCATCAGACCCTGTTATTCAATTCAAGTCGGGCGCGCGCGAGACTTAAATAGAATCGAAAAACGGGGGTGCAGGCTTTGCACCCCCTGAAATTCATTCAGTTCAAGCCGAATATCCATATGTCATCTTCGACTGAAATTATCTGTTCTGCATTACTGTACCAGTAATGGCGCAACCTCTTCTTCCCAACGTGTCTTAGCTGTTTCACATGCTGCTGAATAAGCATCTGCATCGCTGATCAGAACTGCATTGGCAATATCATCCTTGGAGATAACCTGATCCTTGTATTCGTCTGCGATTGTGAAGTCTTCTCTTGTAGGGATTGCACCTGCCAGAGCAAGGTATGTCTGACCTTCATCACTAAACATTGTCTCTCTTGTCAGAGCTGCTGCATTTGGATGAGGTGCATATTTGTTGATAACGGAAGCGTAACCATTCTGTAAGCATCCATCAGAAGGAACAACGGCCTGCATCTTGTACTGGCTGATATTCTTGCTGTAAGGGATACCTGTGAAGCTCCATACAACACCAACAGAAATTTCACCGGATTCGAAGTTCGCCTGAGTGATATCAAGTGTATTGATTCTGCCTTCCTTCGCCAGTTCTGTCCAGAACTCGAAAGCAGGATCCAGATTGTTCATATCGCCGCCGAATGCATATGCGGAAGCGATGAAAGCAGCCTGAGCATTGCCACCTGTCAGAGGTCCAAGGGCAACTTTGTAGTCGCCGTCTTTGATATCCTGCCATGATGTCGGCACTTTATCAACCTGATCTGTATTAACAAGGAATGTTGTTACACCTGTGTAAGCAACCATCCACTTACCATCTTCGCCCTTTGCCCAATCAGGAACACTGTCCCAATAGGAGGTCTTGTAACCCTGAACAAGATCTTCAGATACAGCCTGTCCTGCGAATCCGTAACCAACATCACCGATATCCTTGGTTCCCTTTTCGCCTTCTGTCGCAAACATCTGAAGTTCCTCAGAAGAACTCATATCTGTATCGTTATGGGAAATGCCGTATGTATCAGACATTGTCTTCCACAGGGATGCCCAGTCTGCCCATTCATCAGGCATACCAACAGATACGACTTCACCTTCCGCCTTGGCTGCTTCTGTCAGTTCATCAACGGTCTTGCTGTTGAGATCACCTGCTGCAGAAGTATCGCCGCCGGCTGCTTCTGTTGCTGCTTCCGTTGAAGCTGCTGAATCAACTGCCTTTGACTCAGCTGCGCCGCCTGAACTGCCACAGGCTGCTGTTGCCATCACAACGCCCATAATGACTGCTGTCAGGCCCATAAGCTTTTTAGATCTTTTCATTCTTTAACTCCTCCTTTTTGAGATATATCCACCTGCGTTCTCCCCCGCGGATGAATACAAAGAATAAATTGTGCACTTTTAACAAATAGCATCGTTAAAAGCATTATGTTTTAACAAAATGATACCATGAGTTTGTCATTCTGTAAACATCAAACTAGTAAATTTCCTGTAAAGAATGTATAAAATTCAAAATAATTTCAATAAATTGATAAAATTTTGACCAGCTTGTCAATTCAAACCGGCTTCAGTAAAATTAAATCTCCTCTACATATTCTATTCCCGGAATTTCCCTGAGAAGATCGATCACAATCCCGTGTTTCGTCTTCTCCGGTACTTCCAATACCAGTGTCGCATTCACAAGCTCTTCCTTATTCTTCTTGGATTTGTTCAGTTCCATCTGCACGATCTTGTAGTTATTCTGTTTCAGAACATTGATAAATGGCGCGATTGAACGTCTTGATTCAAATTCAATATAAATATCAAGAACCCTTGAATGCTCATAGGCAATCTCATCGACCCTTCCCATAAACCGATAGATCACCAGTACCAGGATCGTCGTGATCGCTGCACCACTATAAAAGCCGATGCCGATACTAAGCCCGATGCCTGCACAAGTCCACAACCCTGCTGCAGTTGTTAATCCTTTGACATGGTTATCTCTTGTGACCATGATCGTTCCAACCCCAAGAAAACCAACACCGCTGATAACCTGAGCCGCCAGTCTTGCAATATCTGATATGGCACCGAAGTCCACATAGATATACTGACCCGTCATCATGACCAGTGCCGAGCCAAGGCAGACAAGAGCATGAGTCTTGAAACCCGCTCCCCGACGCTTGACACTTCTGGTCAGACCGATGGCACCTCCACATACGACCGCCAAAATCAGTCTGACGGTAATCGTCACGATATTCCATTCATCCAGATAGGAACCTATCACCTCTAACCCTTTCATTTACTTCACCCGTTTCTTCCTGTAGATTCACCCTGCCCTTTCCTGATTGTCCGGCAGCTGTTCAGATCCGCCTGATAAAATGCCCTGTATATGCATCCATAAGGTCCTGTTCCAAACAGCAATCTATTATGTCGCCATAATAGCACGGTTCCAAAGGAAAATCAAATGAATTTTCAAAATAATTCATAAATATTTCCGCAATTATTCAATAATATTCCAGTTATAACCAAATATCCTTTCTTTTTCCATTTATATCCCCTTAATTATCTGCCATCTTTTTCCAAAAATGGACTGGAAAAAATACAAAATTTGCGTTTTTCCTGAAATTGCAGTATACTAGTTTCAATTAATAAAATACGGGAGGTACCTCATGCAGTCACATGAAGCTTACTTAAAACGCGCAATTGAATTATCCGTCAAATCAAGAGAATCCGGCAATACACCCTTTGCGGCTCTCCTTGTTGATAAAGACGGGAATATTATTATGGAACAGATGAATAATGAGATAACAGAGCATAAATGTACCGGTCATGCAGAGACACAGCTGGTAGAACGTGCATCCCACGCTTACAGCAAAGAATTTCTCTGGGACTGCACACTTTACACAACGGCAGAGCCTTGTGCCATGTGTTCCGGTGCCATTTACTGGGGCAACATCGGCCATGTTGTGTATGCTATGACAGAGAAGGATCTGCTCTCCCTGACAGGTGCCGATCCTCAGAACCCGACCTTCGATCTGCCTTGCCGCGACGTCTTCGCCAAAGGTCAGAAGGCCATTGAAGTCACAGGGCCTTTCCCTGAACTGGCACCTGCCGCTGCCAAAGTTCACGAAGGTTACTGGAATAAATAAGCATCCTGCTGCACCGCACTCTCTTTGATCCCGGAAAGCGGTTTGGCATGCAGCATGTGAATAAATAGAGGAAGAGATATGAATACGAATAGCAGAAATTTGACTTTATTGACAGATTTATATGAATTGACCATGATGCAGGGCTACTTTAAAACTCACTCCAAAGAACATGTTGTCTTTGATGTTTTTTATCGCCAGAATCCGTGCGGCGGTGCCTATGCCATTGCCTGCGGTCTTGACCAGGCTATTGATTACATCAAAGACCTGCATTTTGAACAGGAAGATATTGATTATCTGAGAAGCACCGGATTTTTCCAGGAAGATTTCCTTGATTATCTGAAAAACTTTCGGTTTACAGGTGATATCTATGCCATTCCCGAAGGAACAATCATTTTCCCTAAGGAACCGCTGGTCAAAGTCATCGCGCCAATCATGGAAGCCCAGCTTGTTGAGACCGCTCTGCTGAACATCATCAATCACCAGAGCCTGATCGCCACCAAGGCCGCCCGTGTCGTTCAGGAAGCTGGCGGCGGAGTCATGGAGTTCGGTCTTCGCCGTGCCCAGGGTCCGGATGCCGGTATCTACGGTGCAAGAGCCGCCGTGATCGCCGGATGCATCGGCACCAGCAACGTCCTGGCCGGACAGATGTTTGATATTCCGGTCAAAGGCACCCATGCCCACAGCTGGATCATGAGCTTTCCATCCGAACTGGAAGCATTCCGGACGTATGCAGAACTCTTCCCGGACAACTGCCTGTTGCTGGTGGACACCTATGACACACTGAACTCCGGTGTCAAACACGCCATCCAGGTCTTTAGGGAAATGCGTGAAAAGGGTATCCACTCCAAGCTCTTCGGTATCCGTCTTGACAGCGGTGACCTGGCTTATCTCACCAAAAAAGCCCGTATCATGCTGGATGAAGCCGGATTCCCGGATGCTATCATCTCCGCATCCAGCGATCTGGACGAATACCTGATCAATAGTCTGATGAATCAGGGGGCCAAGATCACTTCATGGGGTGTCGGCACAAACCTGATCACCTCCAAAGACTGCCCATCCTTCGGCGGTGTTTACAAACTGGCCTGCATTATCGATGAAAACGGCACAGAAATACCGAAGATCAAAGTCTCCGAGAATGTTGAGAAAGTCACAAATCCGGGCAACAAGAAAATTCTTCGTATCTATGACAAAGCCAGCGGAAAGATCAAAGCCGATCTGATCACCCTGGAAGATGAGGTCTTCACAGAAGATCAGCCGCTGACTCTGTTCGATCCGCTGGCCACATGGAAGCGTACCCGACTGGAAGCCGGCACTTATACGATTCGTGAACTGCTTGTTCCGATATTCAAAAACGGTCAGTGTGTCTATGAATCTCCGTCTGTTATGGACATTCAGGCTTACTGCACACAGGAAAAGGCCACTCTCTGGGATGAATCCAAACGACTTATCAATCCCCAGGAAGTCTATGTGGACCTTTCCCGCAAGCTGTACGACCTGAAGAACCAGTTGTTAGACGACGCTCACACTATCAAAGATTAGCCGCAGAATTTGTTTGCGCATACACTTTTGCCAAACCGCCTGTATCGGACAGGAGATAGCTCTTGTCCGATGGTACTAACGACAGATATCGAAGATAAATTCCGCAACCTGATCCATAGCATCATAAGCAGTTTTAAAAGGTGACATCTGGAAAACATGCCACATTCCCTTGTACTCTTCAAGACGTACTGGGACATGGTATTTTTCCAGATTTTTTTTGAGCAATAATGAATCTGACAAAAGCAGTTCGTTGCTCCCCACCTGGATATAAGTTGGCGGGAAACCCGTGAAATTGCCGAAAAGCGGGGAAATCAACGGATTCTTCAAATCCTGTCCTGAAGCATAGGCCGCAATGGCATTGTCCAGATATTCCCGGTTCAGGATCGGGTCCACGTCCACCTTTGTCTCATAAGACTTGCCGCTGCCTGTCAGGTCTGTCCACGGTGAAAAAAGAATCAGTCCCCTTGGCAAAATTCGTTTCTGCTCTTTCAGCTTCAGGACAAGGGATAGGGCCAGATTGCCTCCGGCAGAATCCCCGGCTACAATGACATCCCTGGCACCATAACCCAGATGCATCAGATAATCCCAGACGGCCAAGGCATCCTCCGTGGCTGAGGGATAAGGATGTTCCGGTGCCAGCCGATAGTCAAAGCTCAACACATCCATGGAAGTGGTACTCGACAATTTGTTGGTAATGCTTCTGGCATAATGAAAACTGCCTGTATTGTAACCGCCGCCATGACAATAGAAAATCACAAACTTCCGCATATGGCTGCGCTTCACACTGACCCATTCCGACGGAATCTCCCCCACCTGAAAAGGCTCATAATTCAACTCTCTATGCTTCAACAGGGCGCTGATATTCTCCTGGGACGCCCGGACTCTCTCAAGGTCATCACTCTCCACAAGGGTATGCATTCTTTTAATGGCTTTCATCAGCCCCTGATTGGATTTTTCACTTATCGCCATTCACTTTCTCCTTCCCGCTCTATATGCAAAACATTTAATTCCTGTACATCTATACGTATTTGCTCTTGCTATTGATGATGAGTAACATTATAATAAAAATTATGAAAACAATCAATAAAACAATAAAGCATACACCAAAAAAACAACATAAAACATGGTATAAGCTGGACTTATCCGCCAATGTCTACCCAACACTGCAGCGCCGGAACTTCTCCAACGTGTTCCGTCTGTCGGTTGTTTTAAAGGAGGAAATAGACCCTGACACACTGCAGAGGGCTGTGGATCTGACATTGCCGAGATTTCCGGCCTTCAAAGTTGCCCTTCATAAGGGTATTTTCTGGCGGTATCTGGAACCCAATGACCATCCCGGTCCCTTTGTGATGCCGGATATCATTAATCCCTGCATGCCAATGTTGTTTAAATCTAACAACAGATATTTAATCCGAATTTACTATTACAGATGCCGGATTTCGCTGGAAGTCTTTCACTCTCTTTCCGACGGCAGCGGTGCCCTGAAACTGCTGAAAACCATCACAGCCGTTTATCTCCGTCTGAAAGGGCATGAGATTTCCAACACCTGCGGCGTTCTGGATATCAACGAACCGCCTCGGCCGGAGGAAATGGAGGATGCCTATATCAAATATGCTTCCTCCAGAGTCAAACGCCCCCGCAGTCAGGGCAAAGCCTACCGCATCCGCGGCCACAGGGAGCCCTTTTACACACTGAATATCATCCATGGCCTGCTGTCTGTACAGGAAGTCCTGCAGAAAGCCCGCAGTTATCATGTGACCCTGACGGAATATTTGAATGCGGTACTTCTGTATGCTTTATTAGAAAAACAGAAAGCGGACCATGTTTTCAGGGAACATCCCGTGGCACTGGCGCTTCCCGTGAATCTGCGCAATATTTTTCCATCAGACACATTGCGGAATTTTATTGCCATGGTTTACCCTTCTGTGGACCCGCGCATGGGGGACTATACCTTTGAGGAAATCATCACCCATGTCCACAACTACATGCGTTTTTACATTAATGACAAGTTTCTAAATGCCGACATTACCACCAACGCCTCTACCCAGCAGAGCCCGCTGATCCGTATTGTGCCGCTTTTTGTCAAAGATATCGTTGTGAAACAGTTTTATATCCGTGTGCAGGACAAACAGTCCACCGCCGGTCTGACGAATCTGGGTGTCATTGATGTGCCGAAAGAAATGCGTGAATTTGTCGATTATTTTGACGTATTGATGGGACAACCTTTCTCCCTGAGAACCAATTGCGCTGTAGGAAGTTTCGGCGATACCCTGAGCATCAACTTTACAAGTACTATTATCGAAACCGACGTGGAACGCTTTTTCTTCAGGAAATTAGTCCAAGAAGGCCTGCATGTCAAAATTGAAACCAACCGTGATATGAACAGGAGTGAATTTTAATGTCATATTGTGTCAACTGCGGTGTGGAACTGGACAAAACCTGCTCCGTCTGCCCGCTGTGTAATACCAAGGTTATCAATCCCAACCAACCGGTGGATACCGTTTCACCAAAGCCCTATCCTGTGGACAAAGGCTATGTGGATTCAGGCATCCGCAAGGAAACCGCCATTCTCATGGCCGTCTGTCTGGCCACAACAGCAGTTGTCTGCGGACTTTTGAACCTTTTTTTTATCACATTTTCCCACTGGTCCTTCTATGTCATCGGCACCTGTATCGTCCTGTGGATTTTCTGCCTGCCGATTTTCTTTCCGACCAAGGCTGTCTTTCGAATCACGTTGCTTCTGGACGGTCTGGGCATCGCCATGTACTTCGGCATCATTGCCTGGCTCCATCCCGGCAACGGCTGGTACACAGCTATCGCCCTGCCCCTGATTATTCTGGGCACACTGGCAGTTTTCTTCTTCGCCATCAGTATGGGCCATCCAAGAAGCTCTATACTTTCCCAGGCTGTCATCCTCGTGGCAGAAATCGGCATTTACTCTGTCTGTGTAGAACTGCTGACGCGCCGTTATTACGCCGTGCCAATGGCTCTTTCCTGGTCCGCCATTGTCCTCACCTGCGCTATTATCATCGACGTGACACTGGTGACTATCCTGCTGCGAAGCCGGTTGAGGGAGGAAGTCCGGAGAAGGATGCATATATAAAAATACGCACATACAATTACGCGTTCAAAAACGTCAAAAAACAATCGTAAATTTTTACGATTGTTTTTTGATTCATAACGGTTCATTCTTCCATTTTCATCAATATGATTCAGAACAAATCGTCTGTTTTTATCATCCAACTGAGAGGCAATGCTGTCGAAAATCGCTTTTATTTTTATCTTATCCGAACCCTCTGCATATTTGGCTATGTCCTGCCTGTATAATTCCAGAATGTTTCTCTGAACCTGAATAACTTTTCCAATATCATGGGTATTAACATAAGTCTGGACAACATCCGGCATACCGCCAACTACAATATAGGCCGCAAATAGTTTTAACAGTGTTTCGTGCATTACCTGCGGAACTTTCTCGTGCTTTTCATAACAGGACTGCAAAGCTGCAAATGTCGTCTCCTGTACGCCATTCGCTCCAAGGAACTCCCTGAAATTCATAGGATACATATAAACAATTTCTTCAAACCCCACTGCATAAGACGGAACTTCTTTATACTTGACGCCCAGCAAAGAGTCTGATTCTATATAATCGAACCTTCCATCCTCCACAAGGAACTTAATGGCACACCGGGCATTCGGACACTCCTGTATTTCATCCAGAAAAATCAAAGTCTTTCCGGGTTCCAGTTTCTGCATCTTAAAAGCTGTCAGATTCTCGATAATTGTATCTGCATCCAATTTGCCATCAAATATCTGACCGGCCCCCTTATCCAATATAAAATTTACCTCAACAAAATACTCGTATTCTTTCCGGGCAAATTCTCTGATAATCGTCGTTTTGCCAATCTGTCTTGCGCCAATCACGCACAGTGCTTTCTTCTTATTCTCATTCTTCCATGAATATAAACGCTCTGATATCTCTCTTTTTAGCATCGGATTCACCCTCCTGATACAAGTATTGTAACATTTTTCTGCTTTATTCAATGCTGTTTGTAACATTTTTCTTAAATTCTAGAGGGTATTTTGCAACATTTTTCTCGCAGTAGGGGAATGCCCCGCATTTCTTCGAGGCATTGAGAACAAAGTGGAATGGTTATAATATTTCTTCCCATGGTTTAACTTTTTTCAAGTTAACATCATCAAATGTTACTCCCCATTGAGCAATTTTTCCTCTGAATATACTTTCGTTAATTCCGCCTTCATAACTATTCTTTCCATCATTTATTTTTCCGCTATCTAAATATACATAAAAAGTACTCCAATCTCTCCAATGTAAAATATTTATAAAATAGCTCATTGGATCTTTCTTTCGAAATCTTTTTATTTCATACGGAGAAATCACTGCGCATTTGCGGCAATTTGTATAACATGATTTTATATTATTCTCTATCCTTCTTGTTTTTAATTCACTCCAGCGATATTCCTTACTGCGGTTTCGCCATTTGACGGTACAGCCTTCTTTATCCATCTCTATCACTCTGCCAAAGCTAAACCATTCTCGAATCAATATTACTTCTCCTACAACAATCCCTATTATAGTATACGTTAACCATGCTTTTTCATTTGCAAAAAAACCATACGCTATACATATAATAGACATGATTATAAGAAACCAAAAACCCACTTGATAGATTTGCATATAATATTTTTCAGGTATAATTATAATTTTATCCTCATCCACGTTTTAATGTATCCTTTCTATTCTCCATTCTTTTCGTCCTCGATAATAATACACTCTCTTTCTATATACTTTTTTCCCTTTCCTTATAATCTGATTAGAAATTAAAGTACGTTTAAAACTATTTTTTACCGATTTTGACGCTTTAGTTTTTGAAGGGCCTGAATTAAAAATTCTACTTGTAATAGCACCTACAAACTCTCTTCCCGCATTTTCCACTACATCAATTACATTATTAGCAACTTTATCATAATTTGTCTTATGTGGCAAATTAAGTCTTTCACTAATATTCAATGAAGAGGCCGTCCATGCTATCGCTGCATTAAATGCAATACTCTTTGGTTCTTCACCATCATATATGCCTTTACCAGTTGTATAAATTACATAGAATGCTCTAGATATATTTTTAATCGGAATCAAATTGATAATAAATCCTGCTACAAAATCACTCAGATAATCTTTTGTTCTATATTCCTGACCTGTTGCAGATGTTGCTGCCCACGTCAAAAATGTACCTACAGCCGCACCTATCAGTGCTGGAATTACTATGTTCCAAAACTGACCATTCTCATCTTCCCTATAAACAGGGTTATTATCACAATAATTATACAAATTTGTATCAACTAATGCCATCGGAGACTGTGTCAATACATCATAACTATCCGCACTGATAAACCTGCAGATCTCCGGCTGATAATAGCGGCTCTTCAGATAGTACATCCCCGTCTCTTCATCATAGTAGTACCCCTTAAATCTGTACGGGTTGTCCTTTCCAAGTGTCCCTGCCATGCTTCCTGAGATACCTGTCACTGTTCCCCAGCTGTCATATCTGTAGTTTACTACAGCTGTACCATTGGCGTCAATCAGGCCTGTGATCGTCATCAGGCCGTTACGGATATAATAGTGATCCGCACCCTTATAACGGATAGCCATCAGCTGGCCGCTGCCGTCATACAGATAATGTTGCCATGCCATCATCACGACAGCCCCAGCCCGGAATTCCAACTGCATTCTCGAATTTTCAGAAACAGGTTTTCCGCATTGAGTTCTGCCTTTCTCAGACATTCTTCCTTACATGTATTCTTACATTTGAAGAATATCTTGTCTAATTTTCTTATTTTTCGTGATATTGAAGTCATTATATTCCTTTTTCTAAGAATGTCAATAGTTATTTCTTATATTTTCAGAAATTGTTGACGAGTTTCTGGGAGAATGGTATAATAATCTCAGAAAATGAAAATGCATGAAACTCTCAGTATCCCAGATGCTTCATTTCGATCAGCCGAAACAGTATCTATGTTTCTGTTATGACTGTTCTTTATAAGGATACTGATATTTCACAAGACAACTGATGATGATAGAAGGAGATTTTTTCAATGAAGAGCACTGTAGGTGAAACCTTAAGAAAATGCAGAATTGCAGCGGGGAAGTCCGTGCGGGAAATGTCTGAATTACTGACTGCCAATGGTTTTAAAGCATCCGAGAAGACAATTTACAGCTGGGAGAACGGCAACAGCCAGCCCACCCCTGACGCCCTTTTAGTCATGTGCCGTGCCTACGGTGTCGAAGATGTCCTCGGCACATTTGGCTACGCACCTGAGAAACCAACCACCATTGCCGCTCATTTTGACGGTAATGAATTTACACCTGAACAGATTGAGAAGATTAAGGCTTTTGCCGCCTTTATCAAGTTCGATGATCAAAGGAAGTGATTCACCTGAATACTTATGAAGAATTATTGCAGGATGCCGATGATGAACAGGTACACGTTCATGAATCTGTTGACCTGAACGGAGACAGCACCGGAGAGAAACGTCTGAACGGTCTCTATGTAGATGGCCATATTGCGCTGGATTCACAGCTGAAGACCACCGCAGAGAAGGCCTCTATTCTTGCCGAAGAAATGGGCCATCACTTTACAAGCGTCGGTGATATTACCGATTTGAAGAATGTGAACAGCCGACAGCAGGAATTGGATGCCCGCCTGTGGGGATATAACCGTCTGATCGGGCTGCGCGGTATTATCCGTGCCTTTGAACATCACTGCCAGAACCGCTATGAGATGGCAGAATATCTGGATGTTACGGAAGATTATCTCGAAGAAGCCCTGGCCTGTTACAGAAGCAAATACGGCGTTTATACCGTTGTTGATAACTATGCGATTTACTTTATTCCCAATATAGCTGTTGCGAGACGTTTTTAGAGAAATACGATAGTAAGGTACCTGACAATGCGAAAATCTAAAATTTTTTCCTGATTTTGATGTGGAAAGGCAATATAATTATGAAGATACATGAGATTACCCCCAAAGATTACACAGATCTGCACCGCCTCTACTGCCAGCTGGAGGATGACTGGACTTCAGACATCCGTGATATGATCCGCGTTCTGGAAGAAGTGAAAGATGACCCCCACTATCATCTGGTGGGGATTTTTGACGATGCAGACAAGCTGGCGGGCACCATTACCCTCAGCAAATGTCTTGATCTGACGGCCAAAGCCCGCTTTTATTATTCCCTTGAGAATCTGGTAATTGATGAAGATTACCGCCATCAGGGATATGGTCAGGCCCTGATGCAGTATGTAGAAGACTATGTGCGCCGGCACAACGGACGCTATGTCAATCTGACATCTTCCATCCATCGCACCAGCGCACATGAATTTTATTATCGTATTGGTTTTCCTCGAAATTATACCGTAGGATTTAAGAAAAACGTGGTGGACGATTAAAAATCGTTCTGCCACGTTTTTCTTTTATCACTTATTTAAAATCAAGCCATTATTCAGAAAATCCAACCGCCATTAAAAGCTCCGGCCACCACCGCCATGGGTACCGCCGCCGCTGCTCACGTGGACACCACCGCCACCGGAACCGCCGCTGCCGCCACCACTTTTCGGCTTCTCTATGTGGCGTCTTGTCACAGTTCGGTTCATGAAGCGGTCTTCTTTGGCATCCAAGTGGGATCCGGACGCATCGAAATAGGTCTGGCTGTTGGTGGTTACACGACCACCTCGTCTGAATACCATGGCAAAGGTGACAACTGCACCGATGACAATAGCGATAATCAGCCGAAGCAGCACACCAAATGCATCCATGCGGGCACTTCTATCTGCGGAGCGCCCCATATAATCACGGACACCTTTCAGGAAAGCATCGCAGGTGCCCTTATAATCGCCATCTGTGATGTGATTATAGCAATTATCCAGCACTTTATTGATTCTATAATCATCATAATAATTCATGGCCTGCCCCTGGGTCGCCATATAAATCTGCCGATTATCCATATCAATCAGAAACAAAATACCCGGATATTCATCTCTCGACATGGATTGACCGATTTTTTCCGCATAGGCATCTGCATAAGCCTGAGCACTCAATCCTCCTGCATCATCCGTTGTCACAATAGCGATATCTGCACTGTATCTCTCAGAATATTTTTCCAGTTTAGTCAAAAGTGACGCTTCCTCATCCGCCGACAAAAGATCCGCCTCATCATAAATACCGCTGGCTGACATACTCGCATCAGCCGCTGCCTCCCCATCCTGATTCGCTGTCAATACAGTCTCTGCGGATGATACTGTTTCACCGGCCGTTTCTGCCGTCTCCGCGGCTTCTGCCTGAAAGGCTGTCATCACTGACGCCATTCCAAGGCCCATGACCAACAGCATCACCATCAGAAAATTCAATATTTTTTTCATTACAACAGCCCTCCAATCACCATCAGAATCGCAAAAGCCGCTGCCGAAATGCCTGCAAACCAGCCTGCCACTTTGCCTCTGCTCACAGGCGGTTCACCAATGACCTTACCTGTCTGGCCATTCATGGCAAATATATAATCTTTGTCCCTGTAGCGATAGGAAATAAACCAGATTGGCAGATACACATAATTGCTGCTGATATGGTCATAATCCATCTGTTGATGGTCAATATGTACACTTGTGTAACCGGAAATCGTTGAACGGGCGTATTCTGCAGCATATCCGGCCACCTGCTGCTTCACCTGGGGCAGTAAATCCTCTGAACGATAATCTCCCTGATCCGCCTCAAATCCTGCCAGATACGGAATCTGGAAAGTTTTCAAAGTCTCAAAACGATAGGGCTCCAGCTTTGCCATCAGGGTATCGTCCATTTTCTCTGATGCGTCATGGGGTACTTTTGTATATTCCAGACGCATTTTCCTTCGCACATCAAAGAAGTCCGTCTCCGTGTATTCTGTTTCGCCGCGCACATAGATATTCACCCGGGTTGCCGTTCCCCGGACATCCACACTGGCATTCATATCATACAGCCAATATGGAATGTACAAAGGCTGCAGACGCTGGATATTCTTTGCCGCCATAAAGCCCTTCGGCGAAAATCGACCGTTATGACACCATTTTCTGAAGGCTGCCTCCGCTTTCTCCCTGTCCAGTTCAAAAGGCAGCACATAGGCCGGCCGCCAGTCTCCGCTCAGGCGGTCCGCCATCACCAACGGTGCCCCACAGTATTCACAGTGCGTGGCACAGGTTTTGGCTCCCGCTGACAAAAGGCCGCCGCAATTCACACAATAGCGCTGTTTATCTGCCGGTTCTTCGGCCGCATTCTTATAATTCTCCTCATCCGGTCGGATATCCTCACTGTGATCACAATGCGCACAGTGAAGCTTTCCAAGCTTGATATCATATGACATATCTGCCCCACAGTTCGGACAGCTGAAATTCACAATCATTGTTATTCTCCCTGTATCATAAATTTATTTTTTCCTGACCCTATATCTCTTCACCCAAACATTACCTTAATCATACCATTTTCTCTCTCTGCTCGCAATCAATCCTGAAATAAAAAAAGGACTTTCAACGAAAACGATTTTGTTCCATTGAAAGCCCTTTGCTGTTGCTTGAAGCTGCACACTTTTTTATTTTTTGAGAAGCGCCGTCATATCTTCAACAAGTTTTTCGACATCCCGCTTATTCACCAGTTTTCTGGCCTCACCGTTGATTTCTGCCAGATGGAAGCTGCTGTCATAGACTGTAAATGATACGGTTGTCTCGGTATCATCTTCCCACTTGACAGTAACACTGATGGCCGCATCACCGGTTGATTTTGCCGCTGTATCCAGAATCTTCTCCGCCGACATGCCTGAAAGATCACTGTAGGCAGAAGATAAATCTGTCAAAGCAATTTCTGTATCTCCGGCATACCATTTTTCTTCTGTCTCTGCCTCAGTTTCTGCACTGTCCGACAGATCATCCGCTTTGGCAACTTCTTGCTTTACCAGATGCCAGCTGTCACTGCCGATGGTAACATCGATACCCTTTGCATTATTCAGAGAACCGGACAAAATCGTATTATCCGTAAAATCCGCTGCTTTCTTTTCAACCAGTTCTTTGATCGTATCACCGCTGACAACATGGACTTCTTTTGAACCATCTAAGGCTGCATAGTAATCGCCGTCTTCATTCTGACTGCCGATATGCAGTATCAGCTGTTTGGCCACCTCAACAGTTTCCGTTTCAGACTCTGTTTCTTCTGTATCTGCAGTTTCCTGTACACTTTCTGCTGATGTTTCTGTCACTGTCTCTGCTGTGGTATAATCCACAGAAATGTCCGCTGCCGGTTTGTCCAGGCCATATTTCGACAAATCTTTGCAATTATACTCTACATGGCTCTTAAATGTGATGCCTGTCACAGTGTTGATAAACTGTGTTACAGATGATGATGCACAATTCTCTTTTTCCTCACCGTTTTCAAGAACTATCCTGCCGCCATCGCTGTCATTCTTAATTTCCAGTGTATGGCTGCCGGATTTGACATTGATATCCGTAATGCTGTCCGATGTGATGGTTGGGAAGCTCTCCATATCCGCCAGTTGATAGATATCCGAATTGAACGTATCGGCAAAATCGGACGCCACCAGGTAAACTGCGTCATCTCCGCTGATTTTCAGATAGGACCCACCGGCCGCATCATTGGTATCACCCACGGTAAATTCTGCCTCTTTGCCGTCACTGGCCATATATCGCACAGTCAATACCGGCGAATCCAGACCATATTCCGACAAATCTTCCGGTGAATCCAGTTTTCGGGTAGCTGAAACCGCACCCAGGGCATTGGTCATGGTCGTCAGGCTGTCCTGGTCAACCGGAAAACTCTTGTCCTCCGCATTATACCAGGTGCCGTCCTCCTTCCTAAAGGAGAGACTTTTGCCGTCTTTTTCATAAGAAATGGCTGTAATCTGACCACTGTCCACACTGCTGATCACCAGAGAGTCATCAGAGCTGTCCGCATCCTCCGACCTCTGACTCAGCTTCACAACGAGTAAATAAAGAACAGCTGCCGCCGCCAGGCAGATGATAGCAATTATAAGCGCTTTTTTCCTGTTCTTCATATGCTATTTACGCCTCCTTCTAAACCATACGACACCGCCGCCAATCACAAGGGCCGCCGGAATCAGGATGACAACGGCACCCCAGAATCCCGCATCTGCAGCTGTCACTGTCAGATAGGTTGTGGAAAGGCTCTTGGTCGGTATGGAAATACTTTCTTCTTTATCGATCATCCAGCTCATCACGTTGCTGATGAGTTCATAATTACCGCCAGACACAGCCTGATTCATATTTTCATCCAAGATTGCTGAGGATGAGAAATAAACCAGTTTTGTCTCCACATCATTATAATTTTCAGTGACTGCAGCACCCACTGTAAACGTTCCCTCTTCATCACCTGAAGCTTTTTCCGTTGTTGTCAGATTCTTCAGATCCGTTTTAATATACGACTTGCTGCTTGTCTGCAAAAGTGCTTCTGTTGTCACAGTGCTTCGCACATCATCAGAAATATTGATATTCTGTGCATACGGCATCAGCACCAGATCCTTGGATGTCATGCTGCCCACTGCATCGGCACTCTGGATTCTCGGAATCAGATAGGATGGATACCCCGGATAATAATACTGGCTGTTGCCTTCAAAAATCAATCCCGCACTTGTGGAGAGACCATAATTATTCAAAAGTTCTGCCAGATTCGGCATATCCGTTTCTGTATAATCCGTGAATATCAGCACATGGCCGCCATTTTCCATATAAGACAGGATTCGATCCTTTTCGTCCGCTGTAATATCCTTCTGCGGTCCGTTGATCATCAGACAGTCTGCATCATCCGGTACAGATTCACTTGTTACAAGATTCAGTTCTTCTATATCAATATTTTCCTTTTCAATCTGGCTGGTCAGGGTATCAGAAAGGGATGCTTCATCATGACCTGTCAGTGTATACAGTTTCGGCAGAGTATCTGATGTCACATAATCAATGGCACTGGTCAGCTGACCTTCTGCGTCGAATCCGGTTGTCTGACTGCTGTATGTGGAATAATTAAACTCCGACTGATAAATATCACTGTAGTTGATGACTTTATATTTGTCTCCACACACAACGATCAGACTGTTGTCTGACAGGGAACTGTCTGTATACTGCTTTGTAAAGGACGGATTGACCACCGGATCCTTTGTATGCACTTTGATATGACCAGACAGAGACTCATAACGTTCCAGCACTTTCTGGATCTGTTCATCCTCCTGTCCGCTCTGGGCAACCAGATAAACATCCACATCCGAATCCAATCCCTTGACAAACGTCTTCGTCTGATCAGTAATCGTATAAAGCTGATTATCCGTCAGGTCAAACTGTGTATATTTCACCGGAATCTGACCCACTACCAGATTGATCACCACAACGATGGCCAGCACAACGGCTGTCATCAGGGCATCGCCGCCCCAGCGTTTGCGCTGAATGGACTGTATCGTCAAAAAGATGCTGAATCCGATAATAGACAGGTAATAGAGAATACCTGTTATATCAAAGACACCGGAACCGAAGTTAGAAAAGAAGGATGTCATATTAAAGGCACCCAGCACTTTTGCCACAGAACCGGCCATCCATTCTGATTTTACAAAGAAAATGATAATATTAACAGCTTCTGCAATGATAGCCGCCGCAACTGCGATCTTTATATTGGATGTCAGGTTATACACCAGCCATGCTGCAAAAAGAACAACGAAAATCCAGATAACAAAAGATGCCACCGCCGTTGACGGCAATGCGTTGGTGATCACACCTGTAATATAAAATACAAGCAGCACAAAGAATGTCAGTAATGCTGCAATGACCTGGCTCTCGGTAATGGATGAAATAAACAGGCCGATGGCAATGCAAGCTGAACCATACAGGAAATAACCCAAAATGGCTGTATAAGCCATTGGCAGTGAAACAGTACCGAACCGACTGAGAATCAGCGGATAAAAGCAGGTGATCAGCAAAGCCAGACCAAATACTGTCACCATCGCCAGATATTTGCCGATGACAATCTTCCAGAGTGAAACCGGTGCTGTCAGAAGCAGCTGATCCGTCTTCCGACTTTTTTCTTCCGCAAGGATACGCATTGTCAGGACAGGTGTCATCAAAAGGAATAAGACAATGACGCAGGACAATGTGTAGCCGAAATACGGATAGCCCGAAGACAGATTGATCACCGCATAATAGATGCCGATCACAACCAGCATAAAGGCCATGCAGATATAACCTGTCATGGATGTAAAATACGAACGTAATTCCTTTTTATAAATCGCTGTCATGTTCTGTTGCCTCCTTTCCGTCTTCTTCATCTGTCTCGTCAGTTTCTCCCGGGTGCTCTTCATGTTCTTCATGATCTTCCTCATGTAACTCATCTTCATGAGAATCTTCTTCATGAGGATCTTCATTGTTTTGTGCCTTTGCAGATGTTTCAGTACCATCGGCTGTCAATTCAATAAAGACATCCTCCAATGACTTCTTCATCTGATTCATGGCATAAATCGGACACTGGACAGCTGCCAGTCTGTAGAAGATCATCTCACGGACTTCTGTCTTCGGATCGCTCTGGATCATCACATCGACACAACCTTTTTCCTCAGAATCCGTATATTCAATATTTTCAACACCATCAACAGCATCCAGTACGCCTTTGATAGCCGCCTCATCCCCTTTGACTGTCAGATGCAGTGTTACCTTATCTTCCATGAGCTTGCCAAGATTATCCGTTGTGTCACTGGCCACCAGTTTGCCGTGGGACAAAATCAGCACATCATCACAGACTGCACTGATTTCAGACAAAATATGGGAACTCAGAATGACGGTATGTTTCTTGCCAAGGCTTCGGATCAATCCGCGCATCTCAATGATCTGCGCCGGATCCAGGCCGACTGTCGGCTCATCCAGAATAATCACCTCCGGATATCCAAGCAGTGCCTGGGCCAGACCTACACGCTGTTTGTAACCTTTGGACAGATTCCGGATCAGACGGTCTGACACCGCCTCCAATTTGGCATCTGCGATCACTTTCTGAACCTCTTCTTCCTTTTTATTCCTGGCAATTCCTTTTAATTCGGCCGCAAAACGCAGATATTCAAGGGGTGTCATATCTGTATACAAAGGCGGGATCTCCGGCAGATAACCAATACATTTCTTGGCCTCCTCCGGATTCTCCAGCATATCATGCCCGTTGATCATAATGCTGCCTTCTGTCGGTCCGATATAACCGGTAATCATATTCATCGTTGTGGATTTGCCGGCACCGTTCGGTCCCAGAAAACCGTAAATATGGCCTTCTTCCACTGTAAAACTCAGATGATCTACGGCAATATGATCGCCGTATTTCTTCACAAGATTTTTGACTTCTATCAAAGCCTCTCTCCTCCTTCTCACTATTTGAACAGACAATTACGAAACCCAAGAATTTTAACATTTTCCATATCTAATGGGTTTCGTAATTGTCTGTTTCATGCTTTATAGCATGCTATTTTCTCTCAAGGTATAGCATAACCAATATTTGTGATGCTTTGGTGGGAATTTTGTGACGAAAAAATGACCATTCTGTGAACGGTCACAAACGGTCATTTTCTTCTGTATATCCATTTAATTTTTATGATCAATTTTCATCGGCAGGCTGCTTGTCCGCACCGGAGACAATGCGGTTATAATCAGCACTGTCCTGCTGCCATCGCTGATAACGGCTGTCTTTTCTATGGTCTTCCAGCTGGTACTGCGATCCCAGATAATTTCCCAGCCATGTACTGATCTTCTTTGCACCGCTGTAATTCAGATGATTGCCACCGTCACGACTGTCCGTCAGCCAGTCAAAGCCCGTCTTTGTCATCATATCCTTCATATTAAAATCAATAAAAGGAATATTTCGATCAGATGCGTAGTCCGCCACTGCCTGATGTCTGGCCATATTCCATGAGTTGGCTGACGGCATCTCCACAAATAGCACCTGAATGTCCGCATTCCGGCAGATTTCAACAAACTGATTGAGGCTCTGCAGCGCTATGGCATCTATTTCTTCCCGGTTATCCGTCTTCGCCATATAATCAGACCCTTTGTAAGCCACCCGGTCATCCGAATAGCGGTACCCCTTGGCCGCATCATGCCATGGTTTCTGCGGTTTGCCCATCAGCTCTGAGATCGTCACACTTTTCCAACGATCATGATATTCCAATACCGGAAAAAGATAATTGGCTGCGGTCTTGACCAATGAGGCCAGATGACCGTCCATGTTTTCCTGGAAAAGGGCGTCCGTCTCCAGGATAACAACTTTTGGCCTCTGGCATGTCAGCACTTCCTGAAGCAATCTCACGGACTGATCGATGGTCTGATTGGGTTCTCCACAGGCAAAGCCTGAAATGCCATGCGTTTTCCACAATTCCATAGGTGAAAATCCACTGGCCAGATCACTGTTGCCGATAGCCACCACATCCAGAGAATCCTTTTCTTCCCCATAAAACCCTCTGGCTCTGTAATTGTGCATGCCGCCGCTGGCGGAATTCGACCTTGGCACCAACGTCTTCGACATTCCCACCAACAGCAAAACCGTCAACAGCACAAAAGCAATCATTTTCAATGCCCGTCCGGCAAACTGTTTTCTATTAGATATATGCATTTCACTGACTCCTCATTCACGAAGTTATTTCTGCGTATTAGATATATTTCCCACTTCTGCTTCCGTCGCTGTCTGAAACTCCTGCCCATTATGCATTTGGATTTAGAAGTTAGCATACAATGGATCCACCACGCCATATCCGCTGCCATAGGCTCCAAGCAGTACAATGGCACAAAATACCCCTGCATAAACGGTCCACCTGAGCACCATCGGCCATGATGCAATTCGCTCACGTATACAAATACCTCTTTCTCTGACAATACCCACCATCAGCATCAGTAAAGCGCCCAGCGCCAGCACAGCCAGATCATGTCTGTCTAACCCCAGCTCAAGCCAGTTTCCTGTTGTTTTTCTAAACATGGATTCAAACATCTCCGCAAAAATACGCAGACTGTTTGCCCGAAACAACAGCATGCCGATATTCACCAGTATAAAAGTTCTGATGATCAGCAGCAGCTGCCATGGCCGGCTCTCCTTCCGAATCCCGGTTTTTTCATAAAAACAATGTATCACCGGTTTGCCAAAAAGGCCGAATAATGTCAATACATAGTAGTACATGCCGTAAGCCACATATTTCCATGCAGCTCCATGCCAGAGTCCATTGGCCAGCCAGACGAAAAACAGCGCAAACGCCGTTGGCATTGCCTGCCCCAGATGGACACTCAGATGTTTCTTGGCCCATCTTCCCAGCTTCATATTTGTTTTCGACAATGTCACCGGATAGAAAATATAATCTTTGAACCAGGCCCCCAGCGTCATATGCCATCTTCGCCAGAATTCACCGATAGACTTCGAGAAAAAAGGCTGATTGAAGTTCCGGGCAATCTCAATGCCAAACAGTGCCCCGCTGCCCCGCACGATGTCCATGCATCCGGCAAAATCCGCATAAATCTGCAATGTATAGACGAACATCGCCAGGATCACAATACCGCCGCTGTAATCCGACGGACTGCCAAAAACGGTACTGACAAGCAGCGCCGCCCGGTCAGCCAGCACCATTTTCTGGAAAAGTCCCCAGAGGATCAGCTGCGCGCCAAAGGTAAACTGCCGGTAATCAGCCCTGTGTCCTTCAAAGGCCTGCCCTGCAAGCTGGTCGTAACGGCTGATAGGGCCTTCCGTAATATTGGTGAAAAGGCTGAGGAAAAGTGCCAGTCTGCCGAAGTGATGATCCGCCGCTGTCTGCCCCCGGTAAACATCGATCACATAGCCCACCGCTGACAGCGTATAAAAAGAAATGCCCAGAGGCATCAACAGTTTCAGCGCCGGCAGCTGAAAACCAGGCTCCAGATGGCTTCCCAGCGCATTGATATTGGCACTGAAAAAGTGATAATATTTCAAAAAGGCCAGAAGCCCCACATTGATCAGCACCATGGCAAACACAATATGGCGCTTTCGGCGCATCATAACTGCCTTTCTGGCTTTTCTTTCTTCTTTTTCCAGACTTTTGCGCACACTGTCAAAGGCCTGCTGCTCCCGCTCCATAGCCAGAGCTCCCAGATAAACCGAAACAGTTGTGATCAGCAGAAAAACGATCAGTTTTCCGGAGGCCAGCCAGTAGAAGAAATAACTGCCGCCCAGCAGCACCAACCACCGTTTTTTCAAGGGCATCAGGTAATATAAAGCCACCAGCACCCCAAGAAAAAACAGCAGATAAAAATAAGAGGTATAACTCATCCCGGACTAATCCTCCTGAAGCCGCATGATCAGCTGCCACATCGCCTCCACAGACTCAAAATTCTCCGGCACCACATCCGTCGGCAGAATCTCCACATCAAACTCGTCACAGATCTCCGTCACAATCGTCATCACATCCAGAGAATCAATCAGTTCATCCGACACCAGATGCTTCTCATTCACATAATCAATACCCGGTTTCACTTTATTTAAAATATCTAACAGTTCTTTCATGTCAATAGCATCTCCTTCCGTTTTCACTCTATTATCTACCACAACTAATACTTGATAACACTACTTCTTATCCCCTCAACCTCCGATGGGCAAGCCATCGGATTCCTGCAATAGCTATCTTGTTTGCAAAACCCAATAAACTTCTGATAAGTGCATGTCTGACGGACGCTTCATAAGCAGGTGCTCCCGGCACAGCCAGTACTTAGGCACTGTCTTTTAGTGCCTTATGTACTGCTGCTAGTGCCGGGCAGTGCAAACGTGCCTGCTTTGAAACGTCCGTCAGACACGCACTTTCAAAGCCCCGATTTTGCAAACTTGATAAACTAACCGATGGCCTGCCCATCCATTAAATCTGTATAGTAGCTCTTCAAGTATTTCCTGTCGATTTTGCCGTTGGCATTTTCCGGCATCCTCTTCACTCTGATGCATTCTCCCGGCCGCATATACGGCGGCAATTTCCCTTCCAAAAGAACCCGCATCTGATTTTCATTTTTTGGACCGCCCTCATAGAACAGGACAATTCTGTCACGCACTTCATCGTAAATACTGACACAGCTCTTGACATCAGAGGCCGCACCGGCGGCGGCTTCAACTTCACCTAACTCGATACGGTATCCCATATGCTTAATCTGAAAATCTCTGCGTCCCAGATACAGCAGCTCGCCGCGGTCATTATAACGGACCAGATCACCGGTTTTATATATCTTCTCCGGATACCATGGGTTCAGCGGGTTCTGGATAAAAGCAGCATCCGTTTTGTCCGGATCTCCATAATATCCGTCGGCTACAAAAGAGCCTCTGACGCACAGTTCGCCGATTTCTCCCGGTGCCGCTTCCGTACCATCCTCACGAAGGATGATCAGGTCACAGTTGTCGCAGGCACGCCCAATAGGCAGTGTTTCACTATCCGCAAAATCCCGGTCCACAATGTAATAGGCACAGATATCTGTTACTTCTGTCGGCCCATACAGATTGGCATACAGCAGCTCCGGCATTTTTCTCCGCCAGTAATTCAGCTGTTTCACCGGCATCACCTCACCGGCGAAAAGAACCTTCTCCATATACGGAAGGGACACATAATCCAGCACTTTCCAATTAGCCACTATGGACAAAGCCGTCGGCACCCAGTAAATGGTATTCACTTTTCGACTGTTCATATACTCCAACAGACGCACCGGAAAAGCAAATAATTGCTTCGGCAGAATCTGAAGTTCTGCGCCTGCTGCCAGAGTTGTATAAATATCCAGCACCGACATACTGAAATAAAAAGGTGTCTGGCTGCCGAAAACCGTCGCTTCATTGATATCAAATGTCGTTTTCACCCATTCCGCATAAGCCATCACATTTCGATGGGAAACGGCAACACCCTTCGGCATGCCTGTGGAGCCGGATGTAAAAAGGGTATACACCAGATCCGTATCCACTGCTTTTCTCCGAATCTTTGCCAGCCCTTCCCGATCCTCAGGCACATACATGGCCTTCTCATAAAGAAGAATCTTCGGACTGTCTTTTCTTTCGGAGGCAAGGGCTTCCCTGACTGTCTCTTCATGGTCCCTGTCGGTAATAATCGCCGCCGGTTTCAGCACACTGAAAATCTTGCGGATTCTGTCCCAGGGCATTTTGGTATCAATCACTGTATAGAAATCACCGCCGTAAACCGTTCCCAGCATTGCCGCCAGACAGGCCGGTGTTTTTTCCATATAAACAGCCACCGGACGGTGTGTCAACCGGTGCTTCAGCAGTAAACTGCCGATCCGCGCTGATGCCTCTCGAAGCTGACGCCAGGTCATTGATGTATCTGTATCGGCACAGGCTGTTTTCTCAGGCCGCCGACCGACTGAATATTCAAGATATTCCAATATATTTTTCAAGCTATCGCCCCCCGTTCTCTTTGGTGCCCCTATCATAGCACAAAAAAATCCGAAAACAGGAAAAGTCAGGGTATTGTAAGAAAGTTATATGGAGTGAAAGAATTCTGAAAGAAAATTTAGTATAACTATAGACAAAAAAAGGATGCCCTAAGACATCCTCTTACATAGAATTTATTATTTATTTCTCCGCTTCCTCTATCACACAGGTATGTTCTCGCGTCACTTTATCATAGTTGACACCCACCAGCAGAATATTTCCCCTATAATCTTCGAGGCTCTTACAGTATTGTTTTTCTTTAATCTGAGCAAGGGCACCCTCGGCACTGTGATTCCATTTCAGTTCAACCACCAATGCCGGTTTATCCGGAAACTGTCTGCGAGGCAGGAAAACCATGTCAGCCAACCCTTTTCCTGTGGGCAGTTCACGATATACAGTGTAAAAATTTCTTGCTGCATATAAAGCAAGTGAAATGGTATAACTCAATGCATTTTCATCGTTGTACTGAATATGTGCCGTTTCAAAGTGCGCCTGTTCAATCCCTTCAGCGACTTTCTCAGGATATTTCTGCCAGATAGCCTGAAGCGTATCTGAAGAATTCTTTAATGCCTTGGAAACCTCACCCCACTGGGATGCAGCAACGGCATTGATGTATTCGCCCCGCACTTCACTGTTTGGAATGAAAACTTCCTTGTATGAAAAATCATATCCCAAATAGCCAAGATGGATCAACAACGTCAAAACATCATCCTCACTGTAGAATGTCGTCATATCATTGGAAAATGTTCCTGTATTAACCGGAATTCTCTCTCCCGCCAACATACTCAAAACATCATCCTTCAGTCCTTCAAAGTTCATATCAATATAGAACCGAAGAGCTTCAAATGTCTCCGTCCGATTCCAGTAAGAATCGCAAATACCGGTTAAAATAGCCGTCACCACGGAGCGCGGACTGTAGATGGATCTGGCCTTCTCAAAATGATAACCGTCATACCATTCTTTCAGTTCAGACAAATTTCTTCCATATTGCTTACATAAAGCGGCAACTTCCTCTTCCGTAAAACCGACAAATTCTGCCAAGGGTCCCGGATTCGTCATAGAAAACTCATCAAACATATTAAGTGCTGAATGTGTGCCATATTTCTTAATCGGCAAGATTCCGGTCATGTAGGCAAGATGAATATACGCCTTGTCCTTCAGGAAATCCCTCAGGAAATCAAGATACTGTTCCTGCGCTTCATGGTTCTCGCGATATTCCCTGAAAATGCAGTCCCATTCATCAATAATAATCACAAACGGACATTTCGTCTGCTGGTAAACATCCTGCATTGCCCTGCTAAAATTTTCTTTATCAAAATAATTAATATCCGGATATTCAAAAAACAAATCCCATAAAACTGATTTTTTCACTAAACGCAGCATCTCATCCATGCTTGATGTCTGACTGAGGAATTCCTGCATGTTCAGAAATATTGTATTATATTGATTTAATTTCTTCTCGCAGGCATCCGCTTTGGAAATCTTCAATCCCTGAAATAATTCCCGCGAATCACACCCCCGGCTGTAATAGGCCGCCAACATATTGGCCGCCATCGACTTGCCAAAGCGTCGAGGCCGGCTGACACACACATATTTCTGATTGCTGTACATGACCCTATTGGTATATTCAATTAACCCCGTTTTATCCACATAAATCTGAGAATTCAAAGCTTCTCCAAACTTCTCATTCCCAGGATTCAGATAACCACCCATGCACCGCACCTCCTTCTATTGCCTGTCAGCCCTGCCTGTATATTCATTATGTATTCGTGCTTATTTATGAAGTTTTTTGAAATTTTACTTGGCTCTGAACAGTTACATAATAATATTCACCGGATAAGCCGTTTATGCGGCATGACGCTCCTTCGTCATCTCAATGGCACTGTCCATATTCCCGGATGCTGCCACTACAAAAACAGGCAAACTGTCCTGATAACTGCTGTTGATCTCACATTCCCAGTATTCCAGCCTTTCCCCGTCTTTCTCAATGCACGTCAGAAGCTCCGGTGGAATACGCCATCCATCTGATTCTTCTGTCATCATGGTAACGGCCGCTGACAGAAAATAGCGGATCACACTCTGTCCATGACCATTATCCTTGAAATCCGTATCCAGTCTCCTGAGATATTTCTGAAAAGCGGCTTCTTCAAAAATAGCCAGACTGCTGCCATACCACTTGGTCACAATATATTGCTTATTGCTGTCCATCTGTAAATCTGTACATCCGTCTGTCCTAAGTTCAACTGCTCCTCTCATGTAAACCCCTCCTAATTACTGCAGCTCCGCCAACAGCTGCTTCTGTCACATGACTAATGTTCCTCTCTTCCATCAGCCAACACTTCTCCCACAAGTCTTAATAGCGATTATGAACAACTTCTATGGCTGCAATGACATCCCGCATCTTGAGTTCGGTTCCGTCATCCAGAACTGCCGTCCCCGTCAGATGCCCAAACACCTGATGCTGATCGCTGGCAATTACTTTCATATCAATCTTTGCTTTTCTGTCCAGGATCGGCTCAAAAATCCCCTCAAACCGACCATCACTGGATGAAATCGTCCACGGATCCATGTAATTAAAATTGCCCTTATCATCCTGTCCAATCATAAAAACAACTTCCTGAAGCTTATGGGCACGGCCATTATAGAAAATCACATTCTCAGTGGCACTGCTCCGATCACTGAATCCATAGCCGAGATTGAAACCGAAAGGTACACCGTTCAGCCTTGTACTGCAGGTTCCCCAACGCCAGATATTGTCATAAGTCCACACACCGCGTCCCCAGTCAAGGACAGCCATATCTTTTCTCCCATCAAAAATATAATCGCGCCCGTCAAAGTTCACTTTGCCCTTGACCGGCATACAATTCACCTTCTGATTGTAATAAAAAGCCTTCTGATTCTCCTTCCACGGTGTTGCAATACAGATGCTGTCCATCTCTGGCTGCTTCATCAGAAGATCCGCCGTCAATGTCTTACCATCCTGAAAATCACGGAAAACACACTGAATTCTTCTTCTATGCGGCTTCACCGTATAACGAAGATGAATCCGACCATTTCTGAAATCCGCATTGCCATCGTCCGATGTCCTCCCCAGTCCCAATCGTCCCATAGGCATTGCCGTCAATATGGTCTCAGTATGTTCCTTTCGTTCCACAAGATCAATCAAAGAAACACTAATTAATCCCGCATATCCAAGATCCGACAGGGTAAATGCAACGGCATAGTGTTCATTGCCCGCAAGATAATAATCCCATTCCTTAATGCGAAAAGAAGGGGCTGCAATATTCTCGCGATTATACTGCCAGACCGGTCGTCTCGCCCATCCAGGCGTTACAACGTATCCCTGCTTATCCAACAACTTCTGAACATCCGTTACCTCATGCTGCATAAAGATCCCTCCTGTCTTCTCTTATTTTGAACGTATATTATCAGTATAACAAATTTTTTAAAAAAAAATAGTCTTTTATACATATTTCATAAATTTCGGTGCAAACTAATGCTGTCACCCGTCAATATGTTAGCTTTTCCGTTCACAGCATCAAGTGAAAAATATTTCTCACGATTACATGTTGAACGGACTCAGTTTTTTCGCAATTGAAAGGAGATTATCAAAATGGAAGTAAACAATTCAATTAAATGTGGCGTTCATGATTGTAAACATCATGCAGGTAATGTGGAATACTGTACCTTAAACTGTGTCAGCATCGGCGCCTGCGAATGTTCCCCTAAGACAAAAGAGGGCACCGACTGCGAATCTTTTGCAGCCCGCTAAACTAAAAAAAGGGCTGCACCAATAACCCAAAAGCGTGCGGCCCATGTATATCAAACTATGAGAAACACGCTCCGCGAGTTTCTCAAGTTATCGCGGCCTCTACACTCCGTTTCGGTCGTTGCTAAACAAGCGCCACTGGCGCTTAGCAACGCCAAAGTCTTGTGCAAGCACGAACCTTGGCTCGTTGCTCGCGTAAATAAGGCGTCGCTTTAACGATTAAAAAATCGTAAAGCGGACGCCCCTTTTGTTCAATCATCCCTTATAATCATTAGTATATCTCTTACCAGCTACTACTGTTACAACTATAATTTATCACAGTACTTTCATTATAGCATCTCATTCCTTTATCTTGAACAGGTTAAACCCCTTTTCAAACTTTTCAAGCCACTTTCTCTGCATAATCAAGGCATATCCATCCCTGCCCGGATTTCAGTTTTCCCCATCGGCTTTTCTCTCCGGCTGCATTGACAATTCCCGTTGCTTCTTCTGTAATGGTAAATACCCCCTTGCCTGTAAATCCCACAGCCTTTGAATAAATTGTAGGTGCCTGCCGGATGTTCAAATCGTCAACAGAAACTCTGACCAGATATGCTGTCTTTTTATTTAATGTCGTACTATCTGTCGAAGTATTTTGATTTGCCTGATGACTGTTATTATTCAGGCTATTCTGACTGCCATGCCCACTTTGGTTTGCTGACTGGTTTTTATTCCCAATACCAAAATATTCTGCTATTGCAGCCGCCTTGGCCTCCGCTATAGCTTTTAAGTTTTCCTGTTTCGACAGGAAAAGACATTCCTTGGGATTATCATGAAAACCATGCTCAATTATATAATCATAACGAACCGGGCCATTTTTCGCCTGTCCCTGTGAAGCTGCTCCAGATACTGCCCCGCGGATAACCCCATACCAGTCTGTGCCGTTGCTCTGGGTCTTTGTCACGACTCCCCTGTTATAAGTAATGCCTGTGGATGGCTTCATGACTTTGACAATGGCATCGATCATTTTCTCTGCCAGTTTTTCTGATCCCGGAAGATGTGCCGAACGAACCACCGTCACACCGCAGGCTTTTCCATTGAATGCATCAGTATGGTTGCTCTCAAACAAAACATTGGCATATCCGTTCCCCTTTTTCACTGCCATCTGTCCGCGTTCATAAAGCCCCGGGTCCTGATTCCGTTCTCTTGTCAGGATAACATCAATCCCTCTCTTTTCCAGGGCTGTCTTTTCATAAAGACTCAAATCATAAACAGCCTTGCTTTCATAATAACCTTTCACGGCTCCGGCATTATAGGTATTCCCCGTATGTCCCGAGTCAATGACGACTAACAGCTTTTTATTTTCTGACATTTTCTCCACCTCCTGCCTTCATTTTATTCAGCACACTATTATTAGTATTCGCTTCATTGGTGTTCGCCTCGCCTGCTTCATATATCTTATCACTTATACCATTGTCCATTGGCAGCTCTGATGTCATATTGGCAAGAAAATCTCTCATCCAGCTTTCGACCTTCTTCGGCACCGGCAGGCCGCACAGAACCATGTTTTTCAATACGGATAAACATTCACAGGCTGTAAACAGCAGACAGAAGAATTCGCACATCCCCAGTTTCTGAACACCCAGATCATGCACATATTCCTCAGGTATAAAAGCCAGAAGATTCACATGAATCAGTAAATCCGCCAGCACCAAAATCCCTACACTGACAACCATGGCCACCTTTCTGATAGCTCCATCGATACCCACAGAACTGTTGAACTGTCGAAACTTGATGGCCCGAAGAACCCCCAGCAGTGTATCCGCGCAGATAGCCAGCATCAGGATTTCTATAAAAATGTTATTTGAAAACTGTAACATTAAATCTCTCATCTTTCGTTAATCTCCTTTCCTCTTAATTTTTCATTTGTATATTTTCAGTTTATTTTTCTTGTGGTAAGGGGATGCCCCGCAAGAATGCGGGGCATTGAGAATAAAATGGAATGGTTATAATATTTCTTCCCATGGTTTAACTTTTTTCATGTTAACATCATCAAATGTTACTCCCCATTGAGCAATTTTTCCTCTGAATATACTTTCGTTAATTCCGCCTTCATAACTATTCTTTCCATCATTTATTTTTCCGCTATCTAAATATACATAAAAAGTACTCCAATCTCTCCAATGTAAAATATTTATAAAATAGCTCATTGGATCTTTCTTTCGAAATCTTTTTATTTCATACGGAGAAATCACTGCGCATTTGCGGCAATTTGTATAACATGATTTTATATTATTCTCTATCCTTCTTGTTTTTAATTCACTCCAGCGATATTCCTTACTGCGGTTTCGCCATTTGACGGTACAGCCTTCTTTATCCATCTCTATCACTCTGCCAAAGCTAAACCATTCTCGAATCAATATTACTTCTCCTACAACAATCCCTATTATAGTATACGTTAACCATGCTTTTTCATTTGCAAAAAAACCATACGCTATACATATAATAGACATGATTATAAGAAACCAAAAACCCACTTGATAGATTTGCATATAATATTTTTCAGGTATAATTATAATTTTATCCTCATCCACGTTTTAATGTATCCTTTCTATTCTCCATTCTTTTCGTCCTCGATAATAATACACTCTCTTTCTATATACTTTTTTCCCTTTCCTTATAATCTGATTAGAAATTAAAGTACGTTTAAAACTATTTTTTACCGATTTTGACGCTTTAGTTTTTGAAGGGCCTGAATTAAAAATTCTACTTGTAATAGCACCTACAAACTCTCTTCCCGCATTTTCCACTACATCAATTACATTATTAGCAACTTTATCATAATTTGTCTTATGTGGCAAATTAAGTCTTTCACTAATATTCAATGAAGAGGCCGTCCATGCTATCGCTGCATTAAATGCAATACTCTTTGGTTCTTCACCATCATATATGCCTTTACCAGTTGTATAAATTACATAGAATGCTCTAGATATATTTTTAATCGGAATCAAATTGATAATAAATCCTGCTACAAAATCACTCAGATAATCTTTTGTTCTATATTCCTGACCTGTTGCAGATGTTGCTGCCCACGTCAAAAATGTACCTACAGCCGCACCTATCAGTGCTGGAATTACTATGTTCCAAAACTGACCATTCTCATCTTCCCTATAAACAGGGTTATTATCACAATAATTATACAAATTTGTATCAACTAATGCCATCGGAGACTGTGTCAATACATCATAACTATCCGCACTGATAAACCTGCAGATCTCCGGCTGATAATAGCGGCTCTTCAGATAGTACATCCCCGTCTCTTCATCATAGTAGTACCCCTTAAATCTGTACGGGTTGTCCTTTCCAAGTGTCCCTGCCATGCTGCCTGTGATGCCGGTCAGTATACCCCAACTGTCATATCTATAGTTTACTACAGCCACACCATTGGCGTCAACCAGTCCTGTGATGCTCATTAAGCCGTCACGGATATAATAGTAATCCGCGCCCTTATAACGGATAGCCATCAGCTGACCGCTGCCGTCATACAGGTAATGCTGCCATACGCCGTTCTTCTTCTCCGACAGGACACTGCCGCCCGCTGTCAGGTATTCTGTTGTGATGCCGTTTACTTTCTTGGATGTCCGGATGCCTGATGCATCATAGGTATAGACCGCCTCCAGGCCATCACCTGTCACTTCCTCAAGCAGGCTTCCCTTTGTCCAGCTGTAGGTATACTTTCCGTCACTGAGCAGGTTGCCGTTGGCATCATAGGTGAAGTTCCTTGTCTTCCCGTCCATTGTAACCGATGCCAGCTGGTCTTTCCATGTGCTGTCATAGGCAAAAGTTTTAAGGACAGTCCCTGTTCCTTCCGGTCCGCCCTCTGCCCCTGCCGGGTAACTGCGCACTTCCGTCAGGTTGCCGCCGGCATCGTACTGATAGCCGAGATACAGCTTCTTATCCGAGTCATATTCACAGGTCAGCTGTCCCTGGGCATCATAGGTATAAGTATGGCTGTCTGCACTGCCGTTTTCTGTGGCTTTAGACACATTGCCCCAGGCATCATAAGCATACTCCCATGTGCCGCTGCCGTTTTTCACAGTCTTGATCCGTCCTGTCTGTCCGCCGTCGGATGCTGTTTCATAGGTATAAGCTGTCGTATGTTTCCCGCCGTTCCTCCTGATGGATGAAAGTCTGCCCAGCTTGTCAAAAGTCTTTTCAACCCTGGCACTGCCGCAGGCCACCGATGTTTCACGGCTGTCTGCATCATAGCCCCTTGTGACAGTCCTTACGCCATCCGGTGTGGTCTGGACTTCCTTAATCAGGCAGTCATTGGCATCATAAGTGTATCGGTAGGCTGTACCGTCATCAAAGACTGCTTCACACAGCCTGTCTGTCAGGTCATAGCCGTAAGTACAGGATTTTCCTGATACCTGTCCGTCGATGAAACGGGCCACCCTTCCCAGTTTGTCATAGATATACCGTCCAATAGTATAACTTGTGCCGTCTTTTGACGCTTTCACTTCTGTCACACGGTCAAGATTATCATAAGTATAAGCCACTTCCCAGCCGTTGGCATAGGTGCTCTTTAAGAGATTGCCGTTCTTTGCCTCATAATCATGGCTGACCGCCGCCTTTCCGGCAATGGACACACTCTTTCTGTTGCCGAATCCGTCATAGGCAAAGGTATAGTCAAAACCGTTATGGGTGATCTTGGTCAGACGGTCCCTGTCATAGGTATACTGGACCTGGACATCTGTTTCTGTTCCGTTTACCGCTGCTTTTCCTGCGACTTTTGTCAGACGGTCCATGGTGTCATAGCTGTAATCCGCCTGATGGCCGGACACACTGACATTTTTTAAAAGGCCTTTTGTCACATCCCAGGCATATGCCGTTGTCACCCCTTCCGGTGAAGTCTGGGAGGCCATGTACTGCCCTTCCGCCGTGCCGGTTGTATAGACCGCCTTTGATGTCATGGCTTTCTTCGCATCTGTTTCTGCTGATGAATCCACGGTCCTTGCCGTCACCGGGTTGCCATAGTTATCATAGGCAAAGGTATATTTCATGCCTGCCGCAGATGCCGCCCCTGTCACACGGTGTTTTTTATCATAGTCATACTTAAAAGCATTGCCCTTCGGATCCATGAGCTTCTTTAAGTTATCCGCTGTGTCATATTCAAAACTGCTGTTTTTCTTCGCCTGGTCTGTCACCTTCACCACGTTGCCTTTGTCATCATAGGCAAAGCTTGTACCGTATTCTTCTTTATAAAGGCCAAGGCCCGTAAAGTAGGCATTGTTGCTGTTGCTGCCATAACAGAAGCCGATATCCACACGCACATAGTCATGTCTGGCTACAAAGGCGGTGTTCATGAACTGCCATTCACTGCAGTCTGCCCCGAATTCCGCATAGTGGATGTCATTCCTGTCATTGGCATCGCTGGATATGAAGTTGATATGGAGGCCGAAATGACGGTTCTTCCTGCTGTTTAAGCTGTTGCCCGCATGGGGATCGCTCTCAAAGAACTTCTCTTTCAGGCTCACGCTGTCGGCATAGCCCCAGCCGCAGGCCATGAAGCAGTCGCCCTTTTTGCCGGAGATGGCCAGCGGCTGATAGCAGCGCTTGTTGTTCTTCTCATCCCCTGTGATCTTTAAAACGCTGTCCCCTGTCGGGCCGTTTCCGCCCGGTACTTTTTCCTGCTGTCCCATCCGGATCTCTGCAGGAACATCTGTAGATGAAACCGTCACAAGATCAGACAGCACATAACCGGTGTAGGCTTTGCCTCCTTTGGTCAGTTTCACACCGTACCACAGGTCTCCGTTCTTTAAACCGGCATGGCTGACGATATTTACCTTGTCACTGCTGCCGATCTGGACAGCCACAGAACAGGAGGTATTCGGTTCTGTTCGGACATTCAGCGTACCAGACGGTGCCGCATGGGAAGTGGATGGACGCATGACCGCCACATAATCTGCAGATGCATAGCCATCATACTGTGTGCCGTTCTTTGTAAAGGCCAGGCGATACCACTTCGTGCCGCTGCTATCCTTTGCCGCACCTTTGATGCCTACCGTTGTGCCTGCCGTCATCATGGTCTTTGCGCTGTAGCCGGTGCCTGCACCTGCACGCAGGTTCAGGTTGTCTGCCGCAACCACACCCCTGACTGTCACAACCGCCCCTGAAATGGACAGGTTCAGATAGGTGCCTTTCATATAGCCGTCATAGGTCTTATTGCCGATCTTTGCACGGATGGCATACCAGATAGAACCGTCACTGTCATAATCCGCCCCATGAATTGTCGCACTGGTGCCCTTCGGTGCCATGACAAGTGCCGGGTAAGCCGTACCTGCCGCCGCACGGATGTTGACTTTATCCTCATTAACAGTGCCTTTTAAGACGGTCGGCACCTGTGCCGCCGCACCGGTCTTTAGCACGCCGTCACCGCCGGAAAACTGAAGGGCCGTATGGTCCGTCATGCCATTCTGGAAGCAGTTGTTGGAAACCAGGTTCAGGCGTCCCGCAGCCTCCCCTTCTTCCATCTGGAGGCCGTCAAACCATGCAGTTCCCTTGAAATTGCGGGTCCTGGCAAGGATCCTTAAGGAGGATGTGCCATTGCCTGTCCCGTTATCCGGTGCCGTAAAGGCCACTGACAGTCGCTTAAAGCCATCCGTACCCGCCGTGATGCCGGCTGAATCCGCCACGACCGCCAGATTCTTCGCTGTATCCTCTATCTGCAGCCAGATACGCCCTTTTGCCGCCAGTTCACTGACACTGGCTCTGACATAAGCAGAAAAAACATATTTCTTCCCCGCCTTTACCGTCAGGTTCTGGAACGCTGCACCGTCTCCGGAAGCTGCTGTGCTGCGGATGCGGATACACTTTGTGCCGATATAAGCTTCACCTGCCGCACTGTCTTCCACCACAACGTGATCCGCATTGCTGTAACGTGTCCAGCCTGCCATACCGCCCGTGACGCCCCTCAGATACTGCGGGGATACATAGCGCAGGTCTGTGGCTGCGGACAGTTTGTTCTTGTTCTTTGCCGTATCCAGATACTGCCATGCGGCACCGTAACCGGCATCATTGCGCACACTGACGGTACGCCCTGCATTGTCAAAGAGATAGACTTCTTTTCTTCCTTTGCTGTCTGTAAAGCTTGTCCGGTTGTGTCCGTAAGCCAGTGTCAGGCTCTGTCCCTCTGTGCTGCCGGCATATTCCGTGACTTTGCTGACCCTGTAAGGGGCCCGGCTGCCATAGCTGTACTGTACTTTATAGCCGTAAGGGTCTGCCGCTGTCAGCATCATGCCCTTGCCCGCTGCCGTGTCGTAAGTAAAGCGGCTCACGGCACCGTCCGGGTCTGTGATGGATGTCAGGAAACCGTTGGTATAACCAAATGCTGTCACCCTGCCTGCCGCATCCGTCAGTTTGGACAGATGGCCGTCACTGCCATAGGCCAGATTGACTTCACGGCCGGAGCCGTCTGTCAGCTTCACGATCTTCGATGCGTTGTGTAAGATCGACAGCGTGTTGCCGGAAGCATCTTCCTCCTTTACAAGCAGCCCGTTTAAAAAGTGCTGTTTGCCGCCGTCCTTATCCGTCACGGTATATCTGTTGGATGAATCCAGTGTCAGGATACGGGTCTGATCCAGCTCATCCTTCCACTTGCTGTCTGTTGTATCCTTGGCAAAATATCTTCTCGTACCGTCACCGTCAGTCTGGCAGTAATAGTCTGTACTTCCGATCTTCTTCGCCGTCATGGTCTGGTGGTAGTTCAGACGGAAGCCTTTGCCGTAACCGATATCCGCCCCCTGTTCACTGCTGTTGAACACATGGCTCAGGCTGATAGGCGCACGGCTGCCGGAAAGGGCATAAGTCGGATGCACCAGGATCTGGCTGCCGTTATAATCATTCACATAGCCTGTACCGGCCCTGCCGATATCATGCTGGTGATAGGTCCAGAAATCCTCCAGGCCCTCGCAGCTTACGTACTGGATCATGATCTGGGGACGTGTGGCCGCATTATCATCCAGATTGTCATCAGATGAAATGTATTCGTTATACGTACCTTCTTCCTCCCCATGCTCTTTCATCATCAGGCCGTAGTTCTTCCCATCCGCATACCAGTCTTTTACCACACCTGTGATATCAAAGACCAGTCTTGTCAGTCCAGAACCTGAAAAAGCGATATAATCGGCCACTTTCGGGTCGTAAGACGGTTTGTTGTCCCATGTGACAGTCTTACTGTTCCAGTCCTTTGTCACACGGTGGATATCAATGCGGCGCTGGTCTGAACCGCCCGGGCGTCTGATGGCCACATACCAGGCGGATGTCACCATCTCAGAAGCTTTGTTGAGCTGCGGAAGGGTGAACTTCAGGTAGCTTCTGAGGACGGAACCGTCCACCCTGCCTGTCTTCAGGATATGGCTGTTGTAAAAATTGTCTGTATTGTAGAAAGAAGAGACATGGCAGTCCTGGATCTTATCCCTGGCCACATCGGTCGTCACCACCGGGTCGATGACCACCGGATACACTCTTTCCTCCGCCGCAAGCCATCCCGCATCCGCTTCCAGTCTCACGTAAGCCTCCTTGTTCTTTTCTCCGCCGTCATCCGTCAGGGTCAGTGTCAGGCCGTGGCTCACTTCCCCTGCGGCATCCGTCATATACGGTGCAGACAGTCTGTAGGCTTCCCTGCCCCCTGCATCCTCAAAGACGATATCCGCACCTTCCTGTCTGGCCTTTAACCCACCCGGGGCATAGCGCCATGTGAAAGCATGCACTGCGTCTGCCTGCTTTAAGACCAGATCTTCTTTCAGACTTTCCGGGCCGATGGTGTATCGGATATCCACACCCTGGAAGGCTTCCGGATAAAGGATGCGGCTCTTTAAATGTCTGACAGCATAGGCCGCTGTCGGGTCCTTTTCACTGTCTGCCGTATGCTCTAACGCACCGGCACTATCCGGCTGCTGCTCCTTCGTTTCCTTTAAAATCTGGCGTTTCACGGAATTGGCATCCACAAAACCCCATGTGAGCTTTCTGCTGCCCTCTCCCAGTGAAACCATCTGCTTTTTCTTCACCTTGTTGGACAGACGGACTCTGAAGGCCCCTGAGATATTTTCCATATCATCCGCATCAGCCGGCACTTTATCAGCTGCCGCTTCCAGGCGGTTGTCGATCTCTTCCCAGCGGCCGTCCTTCATGTAATGGACCGGTGTGCCGTAAATGGCCGCTGTAAAACGGTGGTCCGCATGTTCAAACACCTTCATGCAGGCCGTTCTCTTTGAAATAACTTCTTTCATCTCTGTGGTATTCATTAATTCTTTACTCATTGTTCTTTCTCCTTTTTCTTTTGTTCTGTCATATATAAAGTTTCGTGCAAAGATCCGGATATTTGCCATGTCATCATCACGGCAACCCCAGCCCGGAATTCCAACTGTATTCTCGAATTTTCAGAAACAGGTTTCCCGCATTGAGTTCTGTTTTTCTCAGACATTCTTTCTTGCATGCATTCTTATATTTGAAGAATGTCTTATCTAATTTTCTTAGTTTCCGTGATGTTGAGGTTATTATATTCCCATTTTCAGAGATTGTCAATGGGTATTTTCTAATTTTTTAAGATTTTTATTCTCTGCATTTTCTCAAAATCCAAGAAATCAAAAAAGAGACATCCTCTGATATTTTCTCTGTATCTTATACAGAGTCATATCAAAAGATGTCTCTTATATGAAACAACAACTTTTAGCGTGTTTTATCCTTGCCAATATTTTCAATTGCCTTTTTCACTTCTTTATAAGAATCCCCCAACCGTTTCCCGCGCTTCGAAATTTGTTTATGGTCATAAGCAAACAGTACCGCCTTACCCGACATCCTTCGCTTAAAAGAAGCCATGCATACGCCTCCGGAATTCAAATTTCCTATTACTATCGTATGCAGCAAGCTGAAATATTGTTCTTGAAACAGGATTTGTGAAACACTCAATTCTCGGGTAAACATATAGAAATTCCCCTCTTCACAGCAGGTGCTCCTAACACGTCCGGTACTTAGATGCCGTCCTTTGGCATCTTATGTACCGCTGACAGTGTTAGGCAGTGCGAACGTGCCTGCTGTGAAGAGGGGAATTTTATATGTTTTCGAAAAATCCTGAATGTTTCACAAATCCGTCTAAGGTCTGTTTTCTGCGCTCTATCCTTTTTTTTGCGGATCTCTGTGTGCCACCAGACGACAAATTGGATTGCCCTTGGCTGTAAAGCGCTCCTCATACTCCGTCATAACGTTACCTTCCACATATTCACTGTGATGCAGGTCAAACGTATAGTTGTCCAGCTGCCAGCCGGCCACTTCCACCTGCTCCAGTGAAAAATCAAATAACGGACGATTGTCTGTCTTGAAGATCACACGTCCCTCCGGGCAGAGAATCCGATCATATCGTGCCCAGTATTCCTTGGAAGTTAAACGACGTTTAGCATGGCGATCCTTCGGCCATGGATCTGAGAAATTCAAATAAATCCTGTCTACTTCATTCTCATCAAAAACATCCGCAATCTCTTCCGCATCCATGCGAAGGAAGAAAATATTGTTGCCCTCATATGTATGGTATTTCTCCAAAGCACGCACAAGCACGCTTGAATACTTCTCAATACCAATATAATTAATATCCGGGTTCTGCTGTGCCAGCGTCATGATAAACTGACCTTTACCCATGCCGACTTCAATGTGGATCGGATGGTCATTGCCAAAAAGTTCATGCCAGTGGCCCTTCTGTGCCCGTTGCTCCTCAGGATCATGCAGAACGCATTCATCCGCTGCTATCGTCTCTCTTGATCCTCTTACATTTCTAAGTCTCATAAAAAACCTGCCTATTCGTTGGAATCTCTCTGCACGGCCAGTGCCCCTGTACGTGCCATCTCAATAATGCCAAATGGCTGCATCAGCTTGATAAATCGATCGATCTTCGATGTCTTGGCTGTCAGCTCAATGACCATGGACTTCGGAGAAAGGTCAGCAATATGGGCACCTGTAATATTGCAGATCTCCATAATATCTGATCTTGTCACATTCGTATACGTCACCTTCAGCATCAGAAGTTCTCTTGTTACACATTTATTCTCTGCAAAACGGCGAACCTTAATAACATCAATCTTCTTGTTCAGCTGTTTCTCGATCTGTTCCATGATACGCTCATCCCCGGTTGAGATGATGGTCATACTGGAAATATCTCTATCATCAGTCTCACCTACAGCAAGACTGTCGATGTTAAAACCTCTTCTGGCAAATAATCCGGCGGTTTTGCTCAATACACCGGCTTTATTCTCTACTAATACCGAAAATATTCCTTTCATCCGCCTATTACTCCTTTACCAAATCAAAACTGTAAACCTCGCAAACCATCATGGCTGCATGCTCACATGCAAGAAATTCATCTATTCTCTGCTCCATCTCATCGTTATGCTCAAGGTGGAAATAATCCAGTCCATAAGCATCCGCGATCTTCTCAAAGTCAGGACTACCGTCAAGAGAAACACCGCTGTAACGATCATGATACGTATGATGCTGGTATTCACGTACCAGACCAAGATAGCCGTTTCTCATAATAACAAACTTGATCGGCAGGTTCCACTGACGCATGGTAGCCAGTTCCATCAGAGACATCTGGAAAGAACCATCACCGCAGACAGCAACAATCTGTGTATCCGGCAATGCGGCACGTACACCAATAGCTGCTGGGATGGAATAGCCCATTGTACCAAAACCGCCTGTTGTCAGGAAACGTCCATGCTTCATGACATAATTATCTGCTGACCAGAGCTGATTCTGTCCCACATCAGCCACATAAATGGCATCGTCATTCATCTTGCTGCTCAATGTCTGGACAAAACGACACGGATTGACAAAATCCGGATTGAAATGACGTCTATCCACATAAGCTGCCTTCTTCTCTGCCAGCTCTTCATTCCACGCTGTGTAATCTCCCGGAATCTCATACTGCAGAAGATTCTCAAAAATTACATGGACATCTCCGACCAGAGGTACTGTCGTACCGAGATTCTTGCCGATCTCAGCCGGATCCACGTCAATATGAACGATGGTTGTATTTCTTCTCTCAAGCTTGTAAGGTTTGACAACCGCACGGTCTGCCACTCTTGCACCGACAAGCACAAGCACATCACACTCATGGACAGCATAGTTGGCATGTGGCTTGCCGTTTGTCCCCAACATACCCATATATAAATCATCATCATTCGGCATAACACCGATACCCATCATCGTTGATACGACCGGAATATGGAACTTATTGGCGAATTCACGGACAACCTGTTCACCATTGCCGAGAATCGTACCGCCGCCTACGCAGATCAGCGGCTTATGTGCATGTGCCAGTACGTCCACAACCTTGCGAATCTGAAGATTATTGCCTTTCACTGTCGGTTTATAGCCACGAATGCTGACTTCATTCACCGGCACATAATCAATCTGTTTCTGCTGAACATCCAGTGGCACATCAATCAGCACCGGACCGCGGCGTCCCGTAGATGCAATGTGAAAAGCCTCCTTAAAAATACGTGGGATCTCTCTGGCATCTCTGACAAGATAACTGTATTTAACAAAGGGTTCTGCAGAACCAGTAATATCTGCTTCCTGAAATACATCCTTGCCCAGCAATTCACTTGAAACCTGTCCTGTGATCGCGATCAGCGGAATACTGTCAGCATAAGCTGTTGCCAGTGCTGTGATCAGATTCGTTGCCCCCGGTCCCGAAGTTGCCACGCAAACCGCCGGCTTCCTCGTCACCCGGGCATAACCGCTGGCCATATGACCGCCATTCTGTTCCTGTCTAACTAAAATATTCCTGATACCTGAATCATATAAACTGTCATAAAAAGGACAGATTGCAACACCCGGGTAGCCGAACACAGCCTTGATGCCCTCGGCTTCCAGACATTTAACCATTACCTGTGCCCCAGTTAACATAAATACTACCTCCACACACTCTATTTTCTCAGCAGCTGAAGCTTATGTTCACAGCTTCGTTTCCTTTATATCCCTTATCTGTCAGCCTGCAGGTTGGCCTCTGCACTGTACGCTCCGGGATACACGTCTCATGTTGAATGTAATACATTTTATCACATTCCAGCAAGAGTGTAAATAAATGCAGCCCCGTTAAATATTTATCTCATTCATAGAAATTTTTTATCGTTTTATTCAGATTTCGCGCCTATTTTACAACCATTTCTCTCTGCATATCCATATATTCCAGAAGGCTCCTTGCAATTTCCTGTCCATTATCACCATAGATTGTTGCCTCAACAACACGGATACGCTTGCCGTTTTTCACAACACGGCTTTCACATGTCAGTTTCTTCACACCCATTGTCGGTCTGAGAAAATACATATTGCCTGAAAGTGTTGGACCCTCAAAACCACATGAGGCCGCAGCAAAGCCGGCAACTGTATCCGCCAGTGTGTACAGGCATCCGCCATGCACCGTTCCCAGCGGGTTCAAATGACGATCGTCCACTTCAAGTTCTGCCTTGCAATAGCCCTCATCAGCTTCTATGATTTTAATACCAATAAGTTCAATAAATTTGTCACTTCGTTTAATTTCTCCCATCAACTTTTCCTGCATCTCTTTGCTTAACATTCTCTGATCATCCTTTCCTTGTCGCTGTTTCTGTACCGTTTTTTATCCAATGATGTCTATCCTGTCCGGACATTTTTCATCATTTCGTCCGCAAATTTCTCGTATGCAATCAAGTTTAACACATGTCGAATGCTTATTCAATAATCACCTTTTTTTCTTGATCTGACACCTTATGGCAAAAGATAGAATTTGACTTTTAAGCTGAAATCCTATACTATTATTTCGGGTAATACTATTTCCAGGAGATATTTATAATATGAAAAAATTAATCAGCCTCTTTACAGTGCTTCTTTGTATTTTATCCGGCTGTCTGTGGTTCCCCACGGACACCTATGCAGACGAAACAAAATCCTCTGATTCAGAAACAGCAGCATCAGAAACTGTTCCCGAAACACAGACCAGCCCCGTGATTCTGCCGACAGATAAAGTGTCAACTGACGACATTATCCTTTATTCCAGCGCCGCCTGCGTCATAGATGTTGATTCCGGTGAAATTCTTTATTATAAAAATATGGACGACCGGCATTATCCGGCCAGTATCACCAAGGTACTGACCGGGCTTCTGCTTATTGAGAATGCCAATCTTGATGACACGATTACCTTCTCCCAGGATTGCTGGAATGGTCTGAATTATTATAATGATATGAATATCGGCATATTAGATGGTGAACAGCTGACAGTTAATGACGCCCTGCATGCTATTCTTATGTCATCTGCCAATGAAGTCTGCAATGGTGCCGCCAAGTTTGTCAGTGGCTCCGTCAGTGCTTTCTGCGACCTGATGAATGAGCGTGCGAAGGCACTTGGCTGTACGAATACACATTTTGTCAATCCCAACGGTCTTCATGATCCGGATCATTATACAAGTGCCCATGACATGGCACTTATTTCCAGAGAGGCAATTCAGAATCCGACATTTCGTGAAATTACCGGCTGTACAGAATACACGGTAGCTTCCACCAACCTGCGTCCTGAGGGATTCCCCCTCAGTCACAAACATCAGATGCTGATGTATACCAAATATCATTATGATGCCTGCATCGGAGGGAAGACAGGCTATACATCCGAAGCTAAGAACACCCTTGTTACCTATGCTGAAAAGGACGGTCACACCCTTGCCTGTGTTGTGATGGAGAATTCCGACGGTCACATTTATCCGGATACCATCAATGCCATGGACTACTGCTTCGATCATTATGATCAGTTAATGGCCCAAATGGCAAACACTGCTGCAAATACCGAAACAGAGACTTCGGCCTTTGCTCATTCCGGTGAAACAGAAGATCTCCCTGCCTTTGCTCCGCTGACAGAGACAGAAACTGAGACAGAAGCAGCGGTTCCTGATGCACGCACCTCGCTTTCTCCTAAAGTGCTTGCCTCCCATCTGAAGAGCAAACTCATGACTTTTGCCATGCACCATATGGCACTGTTTATATTATGCATGCTTGTAGCTTTCGCTTTATTTACCCTGATCCTGATCTGGCTGTATCATGTTTTAAAACGCAGCTATCACCGCCGTAAATATAAGCGTCTCCGCAATGAACGCATCAAAAAAAATGTTAAAAATAAATAATATAATTGTCGAATATAACTGAAGTTTGATAAATCACTTGATTTAAAATGCATCCGTGTTATAATGGGATTAATATAATGTAGTGAATAGTCTACCTCTTCACTACGAGGATACGTTTTATACGAGGTGAATATATGAACTGGGTCGCTCCGATTAAAGATGACGAAACACTCCAAAAATTTAGAGACACATTAAGATCTGTTGATGACAAATATTATATTTTATTTGAGATCGGAATCGGAACAGGATTACAGCTGCAGGACATTCTACAATTTAAGGTGAAAGACGTACGCGGCAAGGATATGTTGATTGCTGTGATCGGAACACGGCAGATTGAACAGGCTTTCCCATTAAAGCCGGAACTTCAGGCTGTAATTACTGACTTTATTGACGGCAGAGATGATGATGAATATCTGATTACCGGATATGCCAGCACGAACAGGCCTCTGTCTCGTGAACAGGCTTACCGCATCTTTAAACAAACAGGAAACAAGATTGGATTAAAGTCCATTGGTACGCAGACCATGCGAAAGACTTTCGCATGGCGTTATTACAAGGAAACCGGTGATATTCAGTATATCCAGAATTTGCTGAATCACACATCCCCGAATATCACTTTCCGTTATATCGGTGAGAAACCGAACATTAAGGTCATCTATGATAAGATTACAGATGATGGGAATCAGAAAGCCATGGAATACCTTCTGAAGGAGAAGAAGGGTGTGCGGGATATTGATGCCATTATTCTTGAGCTTAAACAGATCCGACGCAAGTTATCCGGCAAACGGCAGCCGCTGCCTTATTATGGCCGTGTAGATACTTTGCTGGAACAAATGCACGATACACTGCGGGATTTCAATCAATCCCATTAGTACAAAAGGCTGTCAATGCCACTGAAGTTACTTCAGTGACATTGACAGCCTTTTTGTCTGCGCTCACGGCGCTTTTTCAAAACATCTGCTTTCATTTGGCGCAATTGCTGCGCACCCTCTTCATCGATCAGCCGCAATGTCTTGACAATATAGATATGCTGCTCATCATCTTTCTTAATTCTCAGTTTGCCGCGTATATAACCATGTTCCGGGCAATCGGCCAGACAATAGTACGCTTTCGTTCTTGCCGAAAACCAATGCATTTTCTTCCTTGCTGCACGTCCGCACTTATAACATTTTGTTGAACGCACTTCCCTGTCCGCCAATGCTTCTTCTCTCGTATCAAAAACTCTGGAAATATACTTGTAATAGGAATCATATCGAAGATGGATCTCATCCCCTTTACTCTGCGGATTCTGATAATAATCAATCGAGTAGAGCTTCTTCGCTTCTTCCTGATCAATCCTGCGGAAAACATCTGCCGTATAAGCCGCATCATTGACCGCCCGATGAAAACCGGCCTCTTTCGGCAGCTGAAAATAATCAACTGCCGATTCAAGGGATACCGCCGATGCATCATGCGCACAAAGTAATCGAAAAAACTTCTGCACGTTGTAATATTTGACCGGCCCCTTCAAAAGATCCAACAGGCCATAGTATTTCATGTTGCGCTGCAATTCCACCAGGTCCATATTGCCCCATGTGCAGAAAATATAATCCTTGCCGCACCACAGCATAAAATCTACCAGTACATAAGAAAACGGATCGCTGGCACACAGCTCCTCCTGGGTAATCCCTGTCAGATCCCGTGTAATATAATGCAGTTTCTTGTATACTTTCGGACGAATGGTCCGGCTGAAACGGTCGATCTCCTTCAAGTTCTCATCCAGCTTCACTGCACCAATCTCAATGATCTCAAAGGGTATCTTCCGATTCTCAGATCCCTTGCCATAACAGGCCTGATTCCATTCAAAATCCACAACTACATAATTCATGCCGTCCACTCCATCCAGACTATTCGTTCAGATTAACAACCTCTCCATCAACAACCTGCTGCATCAGCTCTTTCGCTTTATCAACAGTTGTCTGATCCGGTATCATAACATAGGCATTAGCACTCATGGAATACGGCTGTCTTGTATCACCGCTGCCGTTTACACTGTAGCTGACAATATTCCAGCTTCCGCCGTCTGTCAGCTGCTGACGTACCAGTTCAGCCAGACGGTCATAGGAGAAGTTTGTCTCAAAGCAGCCATCCAAACTTGCCAGCACTTCCGTATACTTACTTAAAATTTCCGGCGATAATACTTTCTGCATAACCACATTAATCAATTCCATTTGATGACGGCCTCTTGCACGGTCTCCATCTGAAAACGCATATCTTTCTCGAGCATATACTAACGCTTCTTCACCGTTCATATGCATCATACCCTGTGTAAATGAATACCCTCTATCAGAAAATGATGCTTCTACATTCATATCAACACCACCAAGCGCATCAATAATCTTGATAAATCCGGCAAAGTTCACACGGAAATAATCGTCCAGCGAAATATCATAGAGCATACCCAGTGTATCCATAGAAACATCAATACCGTAAATACCGGCATGAGTCAGCTTATCCGGTACACCATTGGAAATAGACAGGGGTACAAAATAATCACGCGGTGTAGACACAAGCAGCATCTGCTTGGTATCTGTATTGATCGTTGCAATGATATTGACATCGCTTCGCGTATTAATGATCGCACTGCCTCTGGTATCAATACCGCTGATATACAGACGGATAATATTATCCGGATCTGTCTGTTTCGCTGTATCATCTGAAGAAGCAGTGTCATCTGTCTTAATCTCCACATCAACACTCAGAAGATCCAGTTCTCTGATCTTATCCTCGATATCTGCATAACCTTCCATGTCCTCAAGTACAGGCAGGTAAGCATGATTCAGAATAATCGCATCACAACTGCCGTCCAACAGGCTGTCCACAAGCTTTGTTACACCATTTTCTTCCTGTGTCTTTACAGACTGACCGGTACGCTCTTCTATCTGCTTGACAGCAGCCTGTGTGTTCTCTGTATCCAGATTGCTTAAAGTACCAAAAGTATAACTCTTTGCATCCTCAATAGACTGGGCTGAATCATCCTTCAATACATAGACACCAATCTGAGACGTCTGTGTATTTACACCTGATATCTTATTCAACGTATTATATGTGCTCATCACATAAAGATTGCCCAGTAGCAGAATTACAAGAAGCAGAACACCCAGAATTGCACCGATAATAAATCGGACTTTCTTCCTGAAATTTCCTGTCAGCATTGCCACCAGCAATACACAGGTCATAAATACAATGCCTACTGCAAAAAGCAGATAGATCGGCAAAAGCTTTGTAACCGCCAAGAGTCCTACAAATTCAGCGACAAGCAACAGCAATATAATAGTAATGATCAATCCCGGAACTCGGGCTTTTTTTCTTCGTCTTTTGCTGCTCATAACATTTCCTCCATATAAATAGCTTCATGTTGTCAAATTTCTTTTGTAATTCATTGTTTAGATAATTACAATTAATCTCTATCTTAGCACACTGGCTGATGATTCGCAAGTGATGTGCCGCTATGATATAATTTTTCGTAAACACCTTTTTTCGCCAGAAGTTCCTCATGAGTCCCCTGCTCCACAATATCACCATGGTCAACCACAAGAATCAGATCCGCATTTCTGACAGTTGACAGACGATGGGCGATCACAAAGGATGTTCTGCCGTCCATGACTTTATGCATGGCATCCTGCAGCATTTTCTCCAGACGGGTATCCACAGACGAAGTTGCTTCATCCAGAATGATGATCCGGGGATCTTTCAGAATCGCCCTTGCAATCGTCAAAAGCTGCTTCTCTCCCTGTGAAATATTACTGCTTTCCTCATTGATCTCAAAGTTGTAACCGCCGGTCAGTGTTTTGATAAAATGATGCACATTGGCCATTTTGGCAGCGGAAATAACTTCATCCTTTCTGGCTGTCAGCCTTCCGTAATGAATATTATCATAAATACTGCCCTTAAACAGCCATGTATCCTGCAGTACCAATGAAAAAAGCTGTCTCAGTTCTTCCCTGTTCATATCCCGGATATCAATACCGTCAATTTTGATAGCTCCGCCCTTTACATCATAAAAACGCAGCAGCAAATTCATCAATGTTGTTTTGCCTGCCCCGGTCGGTCCTACAATCGCCACCATCTGTCCCGGCTTCGCCTGAAAATTCACATCCCGCATTAATGTTTCATCATCATACCCAAAAACAACATGATCAAAAGTGACTTCACCCCGGACTTTGTCCGGTCGAATCTCGACTTTGCCATTCCGTACTTCCTCTTCCTCATCCATCAGATTAAAAATTCTTCCCATGGCCGCAAAGGTAGACTGTACCTGTGAAGACAATTGGGAAATCTGTGACAGCGGGTCATTGATCTGCCAGATATAACGGACAAAGGCCTGAAGATTGCCAAGCAAAAGCGTTCCATTCATGACAAACAAACAGCCCGTTACAGCCACAGAACCGATAATCAGATACGTGATCAGAGAAATACACGGCGAGATCAGGGAGGATGCAAATTGTGCCCTAAAAGAAGCCTTCCGCATCCTGTCATTCACATCGTGAAATTTGTCCAGAGCCATTTTCTGCCTGTTATATAAAATGATTTCATTAAAACCGCCGTACATCTCCGTGATCGTACCATTCAGCTCCCCCAGTGTTTCCTGCTGTGTATCAAACAATTTCTGTGATCTCATTACAAAAAACCGGGTCACGATCAGTGACAGCGGAATAATCAAAATCGCTATACAGGCCAAAATGGTGTGAATGTAAAACATCATCCCTATAACAAAAATGAAGGTCAGAATCGCTGCCAGAACTCTCTGCAGGGTTTCCTGCAGCGCATTGCTCAGCGTATCCACATCATTGGTCACGCAACTGAGTACATCCCCAAAAGCATGATCATCAAAATAACGCACCGGCAGCCGCTGAATCTTTTTCTGCAAAGCATTGCGGATATCACACATGGCCTGCTGCAGCACCCGCGTCAGAAAAACAGCCGTGATCAGCTGAGAAACTGTTTTGATGATATAAATAATCACCAGCGTCCCCATGATTCCGAAAATCACATCAAAATGGACATGTGCACCTTCCACGCCCTTCAGTATCGCTTCCCCGTCACTAAAGAGCTGTGTTGTCATCTCTCCCTCCACCACCGGCATCACCGCAAATGTTATATTGGCCACGACAACCATCAGCAGACCAAGGATCAGGCCGCCTTTATACGGACGCAAAAAATTCATCAGATATTTGAGACAGTAACCCACCTGGGCAAGGCCCTTTCTGCTGTTTTTATTTTCAATTTGATCAACAGACATTCCTCAGTTCCTCCTCACTCAGCTGAGATGCTGCAATTTCATAGTAAAGCGGGCATGTTTTTAATAATTCCTCATGGCGGCCCGATGCTGCCAGACGCCCCTCATCCAGAACAAGGATCTGATCCGCATCCATAATTGTCGAAACACGTTGGGCAACAATGATAACAATCGCATTCCTCACTTCCGGTTTTAATGCCTGACGCAGTACAGCATCTGTTTTCATATCCAGTGCTGAAAATGAATCGTCGTAAATATAAATATCCGGTTTTCTGACCAGCGCCCTTGCAATAGACAGGCGCTGCTTCTGTCCGCCGGACAAATTGCCTGCTCCCTCTACAATCCGTTCTTTAAAACCCTTTGGCTTATCCATAATAAAATCCGCTGCCTGCGCAATATCAGCAGCATGCCGTATTTCCTCATCCGTTGCTTCAGAACAACCGAAACGAATATTTTCCTCAATGGTGCCACTGAACAAATTCGCCTTCTGTGCAACAAATCCGATATGTTCACGCAGCTTATGACTGTTGATCTGTCTGACATCCACGCCATTAACCAGAACACGTCCGCCGGTCACGTCATAAAATCTCGGGATCAGCTGGATCAATGTGCTCTTTCCGGAACCGGTACTTCCAATAATAGCCGTTGTCTGTCCGGCCCTGGCAGAAAAAGAAATATCTTTCAGAACCGCTTCTTCCCCATCCGGATAACAGAAATCAACATGTTCAAATATAACTTCTTTTATAGGTTCTCTATCGTCATGTACACGCTGCGTGCTGACAGTCTCATCTGTGATATCCGGCGTCATATTCATCACTGTCTCTATACGTTTGGCCGAAATATTCGCACGGGGATACATCATAAACACAAGGCAGAACAGCATCACTGAGAACATGGCATGAAACAGGTATTCCATAAACGCCATCAGCTGCCCCACCTGCAGCGCACTCTGATCGATCATCTGACTGGCAACAAAATAAATCGCCAATGCTGCAATATTCATCAGAAGAAAAAACAGCGGTTCCGTAGAACTCATCAATGTGAACAGCTTTTTGGACTGATTTGTAAACGCCTGATTCTGTTCCCCGAAACGTTCTGTCTCACGGGCATCATTATTAAAAGAACGGATCACCCGGATTCCTGTCAGATTCTCTCTGAAAATACGATTCAGGCCATCTAATGCCGTCTGCTGACGTTCACTGACCGGACCGGATATTTTAGCAACAAGTATGACACCCAGAATAATAAAAGGCACTGTCGCCGCAATGATCAGCGATAATTTCACCGATGACATGATGATCAGCGTAAAACTGACCGCGATCATGACCGGTGTCAGCATTGCCGTTCTCAGAATGATATTCATAAAATTCATAATCTGAAGTGCATCATTACTCGTCCTTGTGATCAGTGAAGAAACACCCAGCTGATTCATTTCCCGATGAGAAAAACTCTGAACCTTTTCAAAAAGATCATTTCTGATATCGCAGGTGACCGCTGTAGAAATCCTGGCACCGCAATAGCCGAGGACAACCGTTCCGAGAATGCCCACAACCGAAATCAGAGCGATCAGCCCACCCATTTTCAGCAGATATTCCCGATCCCCACTGGCTACACCGCCGTCAACCATTCTGGAGATAATCGTCGGAATACCCAGTTCTGTCAATGCAAACCCAAAAACAGAAATAAAGTTTAAAAAAACAAGCCCTTTATAGCGCTTGAGATAAGATAACATTAATCGCATATTTCTCCCCCATCAATTCTCCGTACACTGTCTGCACCGCTTCTCTCCATCATAGCCGGTGCAGGCATACCCCCTCTACTATAAGTATGCATGGTATCATTTCTCCCGTCAACTAAAGATTTAATAAAAATATTATTTATATTTCTTAATATTTTCAATTATTAAACAGATTTATAAGAGATTGTGCATGGTATATTTTTGGATATAATGATATAATGTAGAATTATTAGAAACATGCATTATAAGGAGGCCGAATATTATGAATGAAGTCAAAACTCCAAAAAAGAATTGGTTTTACTACTATACAATCGTTCTGCTCATCCTCATTATTCTCAATACATTCATTATGCCGCTGATTCAGCAGCACAGCGTGAAAGAGGTCGATTACGGCACTTTCATCAGCATGACTGAGAAGAAAGAGATTGGCAAGGTTGAAATTGAAAGCAATCAGATTGTTTTCACGAATAAGGATGAATCCCAGATTTACAAGACCGGTCTGATGGATGATCCGAACCGTACAGAACGACTTTATGAATCCGGTGCAGAATTCTCCAGCGAGATTATTGAACAGATGTCCCCACTGGTCAGTTTCCTGCTCACATGGATTCTCCCATTGGTCATTTTCTTTGCCCTGGGCCAGTATATGTCCAAGAAGCTCATGAACAAGATGGGCGGCGGCAAAGATTCCATGATGTTTGGTATGGGCAAGAGCAACGCCAAGATTTATGTGAAATCCACCGAAGGCATCAAATTCTCCGATGTTGCCGGTGAAGATGAAGCCAAAGAGAACCTGACAGAAATCGTTGATTATCTCCACAATCCGAATAAATACAAGGAGATCGGTGCTTCCATGCCAAAGGGCATTCTCCTTGTAGGCCCTCCCGGAACAGGTAAGACAATGCTTGCCAAGGCTGTTGCCGGTGAATCCAATGTGCCGTTTTTCTCCATGTCCGGTTCAGAATTTGTTGAGATGTTCGTCGGCATGGGTGCTTCCAAGGTCCGCGACCTTTTCAAACAGGCCAAAGAGAAAGCGCCTTGTATCGTTTTCATCGATGAAATTGATGCCATCGGCAAGAAACGTGACGGCCAGATCGGCGGCAACGATGAACGTGAACAGACACTGAATCAGCTGCTGACTGAGATGGATGGTTTTGAAGGCAACACAGGTGTTATTATTCTTGCAGCTACCAACAGACCCGAATCTCTGGATCCTGCCCTGACCCGTCCGGGACGTTTTGACAGACGTGTGCCTGTTGAACTGCCTGATTTGAAGGGCCGTGAAGAAATTCTGAAAGTCCATGCCAAGAAGATTCGTCTTTCTGACGATATCGATTTTAATAAGATTGCCCGTATGGCTTCCGGTGCTTCCGGTGCCGAACTGGCGAATATTGTCAACGAAGCAGCGCTTCGCGCAGTCCGTGACAATCGACGCTTTGCAACTCAGGCCGATTTGGAAGAAAGTATTGAAACCGTTATTGCCGGTTACCAGAAGAAGAATGCGATCCTCACCAACAAAGAGAAGCTTATTGTTTCCTACCACGAAATCGGACATGCGCTTGTGGCTGCAAAACAGAACAATTCTGCGCCTGTCCAGAAGATCACGATTATTCCGAGAACATCCGGTGCCCTTGGTTACACCATGCAGGTGGATGAAGGCAATCACTATCTAATGAGCAAAGAAGAAATTGAGAATAAGATCGCTACATTTACAGGTGGTCGTGCCGCTGAAGAAGTTATCTTCGGCTCCGTCACAACAGGGGCTTCCAATGATATCGAACAGGCAACCCGCCTTGCCCGTGCCATGATCACCCGCTACGGTATGAATGAGGACTTCGACATGGTTGCCCTTGAAACAGTCACCAACCAGTATCTTGGCGGTGACGCCTCTCTGGCATGTTCTGCTGAAACTCAGGCTGAGATTGACCACAAGGTCGTTGAACTGGTGAAACAGCAGCATCAGAAAGCCCTTCAGATTCTGATTGAAAATCGTGCGAAACTGGATGAATTGGCTCACTTCCTCTATGACAAAGAAACCATTACCGGCGAAGAGTTCATGAATATTCTCAACGCCTAAAAAGATGGGGCTGTCTATTTTCCGACAGCCCCATCTTTTTTATAATCTCCAGATATGGACTTTATCCCCGGCTTTCAATGGCCCTCTCCCCGCCGGCATATCGACAAGGCAGTTGGTTCCGATCCCCTGACGCATCTGAGCGTTATGCTGCCCTTTTGTGATGTGAACGGCATGTCCATCGTCATAGGCTTTTAATACCCGACGACTGCCTTTATTGCCTGGGTAATCATAAGCAATGTCAGCTTCTTTTTTCACCAAAGATGTTTGTTGGCTTCCTGTCATCTTCTGCAATAACGGCTGCATCAGCAGCTCAAATACAGCAGATGCAGAGAAGGGATTCCCGGACAGGGAAATGACTGGTTTCCCGGCATATAAAGATGCCATTGTGGGCATGCCCGGTTTTAAATCAATACCATGGAACAAAATGTCTGCACCCAGTTTCTTCATAATCTCCGGCAATAAGTCTTTGACCCCGACAGATACACCGCCCGTTGTCAATATCACATCTGCCTCTTCTGCGCATTTTTCTACTGCCGCTGTTATTTTATCCGCATCATCACCGACAAAGATCCCCTCCGTCAGATTGCAGTCAAGCTGCAGGAGTCTGCCTGTCAGATAAGCCAGATTGGCATTATAGATTTTTCCGGGAAGCAACGGCTGCCCATGCGGCATCAACTCCTCACCGGTTGTAATCACCGCCGCACGGACTTTCCGTCTCACCGGAACACTGTCTATTCCTCCGGATGCCATGGAAGCCATCATATAAGCATCGACTTTTTCCCCTTCCCAGCCAAGGCAGTCGCCCTGGTGAAAGTCCTCGCCTGTGGGGCAGCAATTCATTTTTTGAGCCAATGACACATAAATTTTGACCTGTTCCTGACCATAATCCGTGTCCTCCTGTTTGACAACACAATCCGCACCTTCCGGTATCATGGCACCGGTCATAATCCGAATGGCCTCACCGGCATGTACGCTTTTGTCCGTCACTTCTCCGGCACAAACCCGGTCAATGACTTTCAGACAGACCGGATTGCTTCTGCTCACTGTCCGTATATCTTCACTTCTAACAGCATAACCATCCATAGCCGACCGTTCAAAAGGCGGCTGACTGACATGTGCATACACATCTTCTGCCAGAATTCTGTCGATACTTCTTAATAATTCGACCTTTTCCGACATGACACAATGGACGACTTCCAGTAATCGTGCCTGCGCTTCCTCCAGTGTTATTGTCTGCATCTTAATTCCTACCTTAACTTTAAATTTTGAATTGATTGCCTTTTTATTGTACCACGTTGTTGTCCATTGCACATCGTTTTTTCAGCTCCCGAATAGCCTCCTCAGGTTCGTAATCGCGTATGATCCTTCCTGTCACGAATTCTTTTCATCTCAAATAGCATCACGACTTAGATTTTCACTCCCATATTTTGTAAAACATAAGAATTTCATCCTTTTTTCCTGCAAATTTCAACGCTATTATACCATTTTTAAATAAAAAATTGGGTAGAAATGAAATTTTATCATTAAAAAAAATCATTTTTTTGTTGATTCACCCCGAAAATTCTGCTATGATTGGTAAGGTTGCGCTATTTTTAGACGTTTATCCTGAATATATGTGAAACATATAGATTTAGATTTCCTGAAAGTGAGAACACTAAAATGAAAGAAAAGAAGAAACTTTCTCTGGCCGGACAGATTTTTATAGCTTTGATTCTGGCCATCATTGCCGGTCTGCTGATGCAGAGCCATGCTGAGTTTGCTGAAAACTATATCAAACCATTTGGTACGATCTTTCTGAACTTGCTGAAGTTTATTGTTGTACCGATTGTCCTTTTCTCTATTATGAGCGGTATCATCTCCATGAGTGATATCAAGAAGGTCGGTTCCATCGGATTAAAAACAGTTATTTACTACTTCTGTACAACTGCTTTTGCCATCACATTCGGACTGCTTTTCGGTAACCTTTTCAAAAATGCCTTCCCTGTCGTAGCGACAACAGATCTTTCCTATGAGGTCACTGAGGCCCCTTCCCTGATGGATACAATTGTCAATATTTTTCCATCTAATTTTATTGCCCCAATGTCTGAATCCAACATGCTTCAGGTCATTGTTATGGCATTAATCTTTGGTTTTTCAATTATTCTGATCGGTTCAGAAAAAAACAGCCGACTGGTAACCGCCATCAACGACCTGAATGAGGTCTTTATGAAGAGTATGGAGCTGATCCTCAAGCTGTCACCAATCGGTGTCTTCTGTCTGCTCTGCCCGGTCATTGCTGCCAACGGTTCCAACATTATCGCCTCTCTGGCGATGGTACTCCTGACCGCTTATCTCTGCTATGTGATCCATGTGGTCGTTGTATATTCCCTGGCAGTCAAGGCCATCGGCGGATTAAGCCCACTGAAGTTCTTCAAAGGCATGCTTCCGGCAATGATGTTTGCCTTCTCCAGTTCTTCTTCCGTGGGAACACTTCCGATCAACCTGGAATGTGTGGAAGGACTTGGTGCTTCCAGAGAGATTTCTTCTTTTGTTCTGCCGCTGGGTGCGACCATCAACATGGACGGTACAGCCATTTATCAGGGTGTCTGTGCGATCTTCATCGCTTCCTGTTACGGCATCACACTGACACCGACCCAGATGCTCACCGTTGTTCTGACAGCCACACTGGCTTCCATCGGTACTGCCGGTGTTCCCGGTGCAGGTATGGTCATGCTGGCCATGGTCCTGACTTCCGTTGGTCTGCCGGTTGACGGTATTGCCCTGGTTGCAGGTGTCGACAGAATCTTTGATATGGGACGTACAGTTGTCAATATCACCGGCGATGCCAGCTGCTGTATTGTTGTATCCAATCTTGAAAAAAAACGCGAAGCCAGAAAATCTGCACGCAATGCATAATTGCATAATAATCCAAACATAAATAGGACGTGTGAAACATAAGTATGCATATTTCACACGTCCCATTTTTATGTGCATTCAGGCCTTACAGCCATCTGTCCGTATTCCCGCCTGTCTGCTATTCGCCCAATTCCACCATTCTTCGGATGCATCTTCCGGCACCTTCAATCACATTCTCAGGCAGCTGGATTTCTTCTCCGCCGCGGCCTTTCAGACAGTTATAAATATCCATCAGTGTTGTGATCTTCATATTCATACATGTCAGTGGAACAGCCAACGGATAGAAGGACTTGTCCGGACAGTCAAACTGCAGATGTTCTACAATACTGTTTTCCGTTCCGATAATAAATTCTCTGCAGTCAGATTTCTTGGCATAATTCATAATACCTGTTGTGGATCCGACATAATCGGCCTGTTCAACCACTTCCTGACGGCATTCCGGATGCACCAGAAGCAGTGCATTCGGATGGGCCTTGCGCGCTTTCTCCACATCTTTGGCGCTAACCACGATATGTCTCGGACATCCGCCCTTATAAAAGGCAAATGTTTTCTCCGGCATCTGCTCTGCCACATAACGGCCCAGATTCGGATCCGGGATAAAAAGAATCTTGTCATTGTCCAGACGGCTACAGATCTGAACCGCGGAAGAAGATGTGACGCAGACATCACATTCTGTCTTTAATTCAGAGGTTGTATTAATATAAGCCACAACCGCATAATCCGGATACTTTGCTTTTAATTCACGAAGGCCTTCCAGATCCAGCTGTTCTGCCATCGGACATCCGGCTGCAGGATTCGCCAGCCATACCTTTTTGTCCGGGCTGAGAACCTTGCAGGTCTCTGCCATAAAGCGCACACCGCACATGATCACACCCTTGCAGTCACTCTTTGATGCCTGCACGCTCAAACCATAAGAATCTCCCATATAATCAGCCACTTCCAGTATCTCCTGTCCCTGATAAGCATGCGCCAGAATACAGATATCCTGTTCCTTTTTCATGCGCATGATTTCCTGCTGAATTTCCGCAATTGTCATCTTCTTTATTCCCCTTTCTTCTGTTCCCATGGTCGAAGCGGTGCCAGAAAACCGGCCGCTTTCAGCTGTTCGCCGATCAGATCCAGACGTTCTTCGCTGGCAGCCTCCACCAGATGATAATGATAACCGGATGTGGCTGTACTCAAAACCGTAGACTGACTGTCATTTAAAGCAGCAATAAATTCTGTCACATCCTGCCTTGAGCGAATATCCATCTCCGCACTGACACGGCCATAAACTCTATGGCTGATACTGATATTGCACACTCTTCCCCCGCAGTCCACAATCAGATTCAGCTCTTTGGCCGCATCACTCTGCTTATGCCGCACCTTAAATTCTCTTACACAGCGCGATTCCTGCTCCATCACATAACCCTTGGTCGTTGAAATAATCCCCGGTGTGTAAGCCCGTATCACCGCCATATCCTGAACAATCACCTGACGACTGACACCATACCTTTCTGCCAGTTTTCTCGCTGCAACAGGCTCCTCTGCGTTTTGAAGGAGCTTCAAAATCGCATTTCTTCTCTCTGCAGTTTTCATTCTTTCAGCTCCTCTCACACTGCATGCAGATGCTTCATGGAAATATCCAGGATCGGCGCAGAATGTGTCAATGCACCACTGGAAACAAAATCCACGCCGATTTCACAAATACGGGCAATGTTTTCCTTTGTAATATTACCTGAACACTCTGTCTGGGCTCTTCCGTCAATCAAAGCGACCGCCTGCTTCATCACTTCCGGTGTCATATTGTCCAACATGATAATATCCGCACCGGCCTCTACAGCCTCCGCTACCTGTTCCAGTGTCTCTGTCTCGATCTCAATCTTTCGGACAAACGGCGCATATGCCTTTGCCATCTGAATAGCCTTTGTAATACTGCCTGCTGCCCCGATGTGATTATCCTTCAAAAGAACGCCGTCGGACAGATTGTAACGGTGATTGCATCCGCCGCCGACACGAACCGCATATTTTTCAAAAACACGACAATTCGGTGTCGTTTTGCGTGTGTCAAGCAGTGTCACACCACTGCCTTCCAGAAGCTTTGCCACACTTCTTGTATAGGTGGCAATTCCGCTCATCCGCTGCAGATAATTCAGCGCAACTCTTTCTCCCGACAAAAGAACCCTGATATCTCCTGTCACCTTTGCCATCAGATCGCCTTCTCTGACCTCATCGCCATCATGACAGAACATCTCAATCTCTGTATCTTCATCCAAAAGCTTAAAAACTCTGGCATATACATCCATACCCGCGATCACACCGTCTTCCTTGGCAATCAGATCTACGGTTCCCTGAACCTTCGTCGGCATCACCGCATTGGTTGACACATCTTCACTTGTAATATCTTCCTCCAAAGCCATGCGGATCAACTTGTCCGCCTGAAGCTGCATTGTAATACTATTCATTTCCACGCATCCTTTCTATTCCTTCTAATACAACCTGATGGTAATCTTCAAGCAATACCTCTTTATCCTCATATCGCTTCAGATCCGGTTCTGCCTGACACGGATCCGGGGCCTGACCAAACAGCATATCATAGGCCGCCCTTCTGGCAAACACAAGAGACTCCAGCAGTGAATTGCTGGCCAGACGATTCTTGCCGTGTACCCCATTGCAGCTTGTCTCACCGCAGGCATAAAGTCCTTTCATAGACGTGCGGCTGGACAAATCGACCTTAATGCCACCCATAAAGTAATGCTGGGCCGGTACAACCGGAATCGGCTCTTTGATCGGGTCAAATCCTTCCTCTATGCAATGCTGATAAATATTCGGGAAATGCTCTCTAATGGTCTTTTCTCCCAGCGGACGCATATCCTCCCAGACAAATTCCGTACCATCTTTCTCCATCTGTGCGAAAATCGCCTGGCTGACAATATCTCTCGGCTTCAGTTCATTGGTAAAACGCTGTCCGTTTTTGTCGTATAATAATGCGCCTTCCCCACGCACAGATTCAGAAATCAGGAATCTTCTTCCCTTACTTCGGGAAAATAATGTCGTCGGATGGATCTGTATGTAATCCAGATGTTGCACCTCAACCTGATGTTTCATGGCAATACCAAGGCCATCCCCGGCAATATGCGGATAATTGGTGGAATTCTGGTACAAACCGCCGATACCGCCGCAGGCCAGTACCACATACTGTGAACGGATCGGATAAACATGATTCTCCTCATCCATAGCTACTACACCGCCGCAGATATTATCCTTCTCAATCAGATCCACCATTGTCATATGCTCACGGATTTCAATATTCTCTTTTGTCAAGACCTGTTTCAGCAGTGTACTTGTAATCTCCTTGCCCGTGATATCCTTATGGAACAAAATTCTCGGTCTTGAATGGGCGCCCTCTCTTGTAAAATCAAGTTCTCCATCCGCTGTTCTGGCAAAATCCACCTTTCTGAAAACCAGATCCCTGATAATGTCATTGGAGCTGCGGATCATCAAATCTACGGCACGTTCATTATTCTCATAATGTCCGGCACGCATCGTATCTTCAAAATAGTCTTTATAATCATCTTCCCCACGGAGCATACAAATACCGCCCTGTGCCAAAAAAGAATCTGACAGATCGGCTTCCTGCTTTGTCAGCATCAATATTTTCTTCCGCTCCGGCAACATCAAAGCGCAGTACAATCCGGCTGCTCCGGTTCCCACGATAATGACGTCATAATATTCATTCATTTTATTTATACCTCTTTCCCGATCAGGTTTTTATTGCTTTTTGTCATTATACAACTTGACATATCAGGTGTCAAGACACCTGATATGTCAATGTTAATGTTCATGTCAAGTTTTTAATATTTGCCAGAGTATCCTGCAATCACTGACTTTGGTACACTCTCCGCATAAAAAATAGAAATACGCCAAAAAGAGCATAAAAAGGATTCAGACAATCACCATCTGAATCCCATTTTTATGTGCTATACACTTTATACCAATACCATGCTTTGAACTTACTGTACAGTTTCTTTTTCTGCTGTACCACCGTGTTTTATTTAACAGTTACGTTAATTTATAATACAGTCTTTCCTAAGCCTTCAGCAAAATATCCGTCAGCTTTGCAAACTGTTCCAGTGTCAGTGCCTCACCTCGCACAGACGGTGAAAATCCTGCTTCTGCAATGGCCGCCGCAATCTGATCCTTTGTAAAATTCAGCTCAGAAGAATTGTTCAGCCCATTCTGAAGTGTCTTACGGCGCTGATTAAAGGACGCTCTGATAATCTTAAACAGCATCTTCTCATCCTTCACCTGAACCGGCGGTTCTTCGTAACGTGTCAGACGAATCACTGCAGAATCCACATTTGGACGCGGCATAAAACAGTTACAAGGCACATTGGCCACGATATACGGCTCTGCATAATACTGCACAGCCAGAGATAATGCACCATAGTCCTTGGAACCCGGACCGGATTTCATACGGGCCGCCACTTCCTTCTGCACCATGACCGTCACATTGGCCAGCGGCACATGTTGCTCAAATAATGCCATAATAATCGGTGTTGTAATATAGTACGGCAGATTGGCTACAACCTTAATCGGTCTGCCGCCATTTTCCTCCTGCACCAGCCTCTCCAGATCAAGAGACAGCACATCCGCATGAATCACCTTTACATTGTCATAATCTGCCAGTGTTTCCTGTAAAATAGGCAGAAGATTTCTGTCGATTTCCACAGCAACTACCTTGCCTGCTGCCTCTGCCAGATACTGTGTCATGGTTCCGATGCCCGGACCGATTTCCAGCACCATATCGTCTTTTGTCACACCGGCTCCGGCAATAATCTTGTCCAGAACATGTCCGTCAATCAGGAAATTCTGTCCAAACTTCTTCTGGAAACAGAATTCATATTTCTTTATAACCTCAATCGTTCTCTGTGGATTGGATAGCTTTTCCATAAATACAAAAATACCTTTCTAAATAAACAATTTACCTTTTATACTGTTTTCTGTTAAGAATTTTCATTTTCTTTTCAGAAAGCGGTCACACATTCGCCACATTTCTTCTCTATAATAAAGCCATAAAAAAACAAAAGCAAGTGCTAATAACACATTATATAGATTTTTTCTTTTTCATAACCGGATGCGGCCGCGTGCAATGACTTTTGAACAAAGCGGCCCATCCAATCCTCTCTTTTTGAATATTACAGAGCTGTCAGGAAACTGGCAGCTCTGATGTCATATTGGCAAGAAAATCTCTCAGCCAGCTTTCGATCTTCTTCTGGGTCACATTGCCGCCTGCATCTCTGGTATAAATAATCGTTTTGTCTAAACAAACCACTGCCTCTTTGCCGAATTTGCAAAATATATTTCCCCATGGTGAAGAAATGCGGGGCATTGAAACCTACTACTTTCTCGACAATCTCGCAATATTTCTATGGAAATTCCGGCGATTTTTTTATATTCTCTGCTGTATAAGTCTTACCATTTACAGTAATCTGATAATCATCCTGCATATCTTTTACACATCCATAACAATAATATCTTTTTTGGTCCGTTCCTAAAAAAGAACTATCCATTAATCTGACTGTAAAATGTGTTCCAGCATTGTCTTCCAATGTAAGTTTCCCCATTGTCTCGCATGTTCCTGTGAAATAGGTATCTTTTGTCCCTTTTATATAGTCTACATAAAAGAAAATATCTAAATCTTCATCTCGAATATCATTTGACAAAATTGCTTTTTGCACTCCAGCCGCACTTATCAGCTTATAACCTTTTTCACCCTTTCTTAACCACATATCCCTTCCTGCATAAAGCTCCTCATCTTGCCCTGATTCAAAAACAGCCATACAAGTATCTTGTCCTACTATGATATCCTCTATTTTGTCATTTGAAAAAGGTGCATTTATGTAATGTATTGCCTGCTCCGGCGTTTTAAACGTGATAAAAAGATTCTCTATCGGAGCTTCCGTTGAATATGGCATAAAAACAAATAATGTAAACAAAAATACGACAAATAACAATGCCCGTATCTTTTTCTTCATACCATTTCTTTTAGTCTTTACCATGCATATTAACATAACAATCAATACGGAAATCCACATAATTCCTCTAACTATAAGCATCTTTCTTCCTCTTTCTTAATTCTTATTATAAGGCGATACATTCTGTATTATTGCCAGATTTGTACCACCTTATATTCTAATTTAAGCATTTTTCCTATCACCATGCAGGAACAACAGGCAAAATCATAAACACATCTCCAATTACCACTGATAAAGCTACTGCACCGATTGCTGCCCATCCGCCTACTCCTAAATCTACATATTCTGTTTGCTCAACCCCTTTTTTTACAACTTTTCACAAACCGTTTCGCCATAGAATATGCACTTTTTACTTTATTAGTTAATGCCTTCATTGCATTCTTAATATTTTTAAACAGCTTTCCCCCTTAAATCTGTACGGGTTGTCCTTATCAGGACTTGCTGCCATACACCGTTCTTCTTCTCAGACAGGACACTGCCGACATAGGTGCTCATTAAAAATGTTATTTGAAAACTGTAATATTAAATCTCTCATCTTTCGTCAATCTCCTTTCCTCTTAATTTTTTATTTATATATTTTCAGTTTATTTTTTGCAGTGAAGGAATGCCTCGCAGGAATGCTGGGCATTGAAAACACCTTTTTACAAAATATGATTTTCCGCAAAAAGTTTTCTTAACACCGGGTTTTCAAATTTCTTGACACTTTCAGCCACCAATTCACTTTTTGCTTTTCCGTTCCAAACACTATCCATTATGACTCCAATATCATTATTAACATGTTTGCTGGTCAAATACACATCATAATAATGCCTTGCCTGATTAAAATCCTTTTTTGAGCGATAATACAGTGCAAGTACAAATGATTTCATTTCAAATTCCTGCTCATTTTTTACTTTCCCCAAATATGCTAAAAAATCATATTCATCATCTTCAACATAACTTATTGTTGCCAATAACCAACAAAGTCCATTATATGTCCAATATATAGCCTTATTCCACGGCCCAACTGAGAAAAAATTACATAATTTTAGATGTTTTTCTGCTTCTAACTTAAGCGTATCCATTTCAATCACGCCAAATAACTTAAGTAATTTTTCATATTTCTTTATCATATAGACATCTAATACTCCGCGAAGTAAATAAAGAATAATGAAACCAACTATAATTTCTTTCCACATTATTTGCACTGTACCTGTATTCATCTAATAGCCCCTTTATAAATTAATCAAATATTGAAATAACTGCTCCAATTGTTTCAATCGCTCCCAATACTCCTGGTGCATAAATTACAAGAGCTGCAACCGCCATAATTTCTGGAAAATTTATTGACAGCTTACTATAACCATAGCCATCTCCTACCGAATGTGTATACTTTCCATATACTCTTCCTCATGAATTCGTTCCCATTTCCAATGAAATATTTTTTAAGTGGAGTGCGAATGCATTTTCAGCACCTATCTGAATACTTTATAATATATTTTAAAGTTAAGGATGTTCTCTCGTATCTGCATAATCATAAACAATTTGTCTGCCATAATACACTGCTTGTCTTTCAAAATACTGGTTTTTTCCCCCTGATAACCATAATTCATGGTATTTTATCCACTGAAAATAGTGAGTTAATTCATGCGTTATTGAACATAAAATTGCTGCTAATGCGTCATCTTTTCCTTGGACTTTACATAAATCATTATAATCTCCCACTGCAATTTTTATATATGGTTCTACCATTAAATCATTTGGTCCAAAAAACGCAGCTGAAACTAAATCTTTCGAAGATGTTTTTATATATTTTGTTTCCTTAAAATATATTGGCACACGAACAGGGAAACGATAATAACTTGTGCCGTCTTTTGACGCTTTCACTTCTGTCACACGGTCAAGGTTATCATAAGTGTAAGCCACCTCCCAGCCGTTGGCATAGGTGCTCTTTAAGAGGTTGCCGTTCTTTGCCTCATAGTCATGGCTGACTGCCGCCTTTCCGGCGATGGATACGCTCTTTCTGTTGCCAAATCCGTCATAGGCAAAGGTATAGTCAAAACCGTTATGGGTGATCTTGGTCAGACGATCCCTGTCTTGTGATATTGTAGTCCTTGTCTACATACTAAATTTGTTCTTTCCAAGGAGGTATTTCCTCAGGTTTATTATCCTCCAATTCTACATGCCATTCTTTCATTTTCTGCAAAAAATATTTTTTATTCACACTACTATAATAAATATTATCCTTACTAAAGCTTTCTCGATTATCTAAGTATATTTTTACTACTCTACGTTTTCTAAAAAACCAAACAGCCATCGCAACCAACATCGCCACTCCTGGAAACAATAAACACACTCCTGATATTTGTTCATTCCAAGCTTCAAACGGAAATGGTGATTGAAAAAATGAATCTTTTATTCTTCTCGTTGAAAATACCACACATGCCTTTACATCACACCAAAAATCTTCTGAATTCCGTAATGTTCCTTTCCCCATGTACACAATCCTATGTGTCCTCATCTCATCCCATTTATAGGCTCTTCTGATTTTTCCTTTATATAAAATTTCAATGCCATTTTCTTTTAATCGATACGAAATCTGACATGATATCATGCCAAGCACTATATCTTCGATGACTATCCACATTGGAACAAATGACAAAAAACTCATAATCATCAGCTCCCAGACACTCAATTGCTTCATTTTAATCGCATTAATCGCACTTATAAATCCATTCGGCATAAATACAAGAACAATTATTATTATAATGGCACCTAATAAAATACACATTTTCTGCATTTTTTCTGTTTTAGGCATTTTTTTGATTTTATTTCCATTTATTTATCATCCTTATTAAGCAGAGTTTAAAATTAAAGGTGCTCTTTAAGAGGTTGCCGTTCTTTGCCTCATAATCATGGTTGACTGCCGCCTTTCCGGCAATGGATACGCTCTTTCTGTTGCCGAATCCGTCATAGGCAAAGGTATAGTCAAAGCCGTTATGGGTGATCTTGGTCAGACGATTCTTGTCTTGTGATATTGTAGTCCATGTCTACACACTAAATTTGTTCTTTCCAAGGCGGTATTTCCTCAGGTCTATTATCCTCCAATTCTACATGCCATTCTGCCATTTTTTCCATAAAAACCTTCTCATCCACCATTTCATAACAACTTCCATCCTTGTCAGATTTTCCAATTCCAGGATTAAAATAAATGTATATTATATTGATGGGCTTAAATATAAATGGTAAATTATCTACAAAATCGGCACCTTTTTCTACTTCTGTATACTTCTCTGATTGTACAAAAGGATTGTTCCAAACAGACTTATTTTTTATTATACGCGTTGATAACAACACACATTTTTCTGCTTCAAACCCATATGATTCTCTACGATCTGTTTTATATAACACACGCTTTGTTTTTAACTGTTCCCAATCATATTCTTTCCTAATTAACCCATTCAACCATGATAAACAGCATCCTTTTTCATTCAAAATGATTGTTTTTCCAATGCTTAAAACCACTCCCAAAACAAGAATTTGCACAATCCCCATTTCAACTAAAAACATTTTTAATGAAGCTGCATAAATATAAAACGGAATCATAATAAACTCTATGATAAGAGCCATAAACAATCCAGCATATCTCTTAGGTCTAATAATCATTATAGTTTCCTTTCAACTTCTTCACTTATTTGATACCGAGAATTATGGTATATTTATATTGCCATAATTCTCGGCACTTTAAAATAATCATTTAGGATAGATTTATCTTTTTAACTGTGACATATTAATAATATAATCTATTGGGCTTGGTATCAGTACTACACCATTTTTATTTTTATAACCAGAATTAGCTGGAGGCGTCCATTTGTTTGACGATTTATTTTTCTTATTGGATTGATTTCCCTTTTTCTTGGAATTATTGTTTCCAGATGCTATATCAAATCCAGTATTTACCCCCATTCTAAGAGAAGAAAAACCCAACTCATAAACTAAATTTCGCCCTATTTGTTTTATCAGTTCTTCTGGAATTTTTGGATCAACTATCCCACTAAAATTAGGTGTTTCCAACCATAAGTTTACTCCCATATATAATGCTGTCTTCTTTAATGAATATCCCTTTAAATAGCCTGAAATAGCTAACCATGCAGCCTTTCCTACCATAATTATTTGACCAGCTCTTTTTAAATATTTTTCACTGTTTGATATCATTGATATTGCCGGAATTGCACACAACGCCCCGCTTATTGAGTCTTCCAATACATTCTGCCATCCATAATCCTGCCCTAGCATCTTTGCTGTAATAAAAGAAATACCTACATTGGCCACTGCGCCAATAATACCCATTGCTACAAAATCCGCAATCTCACCATCATCATCTTTTTTGTTTACCGGGTCATTATCACAGTATACATACAGATTCTTATCCCACAAAGACATCGGCGAATCCAACATAGCAGATATATCGTCTGCACTGATAAACCTGCAAATTTCAGGTGCATAATAACGGCTCTTCAGGTAATACATGCCGGTTTCTTCATCATAGCAGTAGCCCTTATAACGGTATGGATTATCCTTACCCAGCGACTCTGCCATGCTGCCTGTAATATCAAGCATTCGGCCCCAGCTATCATATCTGTAGTTTACTACAGCCGCACCGTTGGCGTCAACAAGCCTTGTAATGGCTCTCAGATTATCCCTGATGTAGTAATAATCACTTTCCTTATATGAAATTGCAGAAAGCTATCCATCCCCATCATAAAGGTAATACTGCCATACACCGTTCTTCTTTTCTCCCAGGACACTGCCGCCTGCTGTCAGGTATTCTGTTGTAGTGCCGTTCACCTTCTTAGAAGTTCGGATGCCTGATGCATCATAGGTATAGACGGCCTCCAGGCCATTACCTGTTACTTTTTCAAGCAGGCTTCCCTTTGTCCAGCTATATGTATACTTTCCGTCACTGAGCATATTACCGTTAGCATCATAGGTGAAGGTTCTGGTCTTTCCATCCATTGTAACAGCTGCCAGCTGGTCTTTCCATGTACTTCCATAGGTAAATGTTTTCTCAACAGTGCCGCTGCCTTCCGATTCTGCACTATCTGTCATCGGGTAGCTTTTGACCTCCAACAGATTGCCGCCCTCATCATACTGATAGACAAAAGTCTTCCGCTGTACCGGATTTTCTTCCCGAATCAACTGACCACTGGCATCATAATGATATTTCCAGGCTGTACTTTCATTTGTTGCTGATGTCACATAACCACGCTTATCATAACCATATGAAATTGCATCACTGCTATTTTTGATAGATGCAACTCGTCCGGTTTCTCCACCGTCCGGCGCTTTCATATATTGAAAAACAGTCGTATGCTTTCCGCTGTTTCTCTTAATAGATGAAAGTCTTCCCAGCTTATCAAAGGTCTTTTCAATCTTTGCACTGCCACAGGTTACAGAGGTTTCACGGCTGTCCGCATCATAGCCTCTTGTAACGGTTCTTACACCAGCCGGCGTCGTCTGGACTTCCTTTACCAGGCAGTCATTGGCATCATAGGTATATCTGTAAGCTGTACCGTCATCAAAGATTGCTTCACACAATCTGTCTGTCAGGTCATAGCCGTAGGTACAGGATTTTTCGGATACCTGTCCGTCCACAAAACGGGCCACCCTTCCCAGTTTGTCATAGATATACCGTCCAATAGTATAACTTGTGCCGTCTTTTGACGCTTTCACTTCTGTCACACGGTCAAGATTATCATAAGTGTAAGCAACTTCCCAGCCGTTGGCATAGGTGCTCTTTAAGAGGTTGCCGTTCTTTGCCTCATAATCATGGCTGACTGCCGCCTTTCCGGCAATGGATACGCTCTTTCTGTTGCCAAATCCGCAAAAAATATATTTTCAGTTTATCTTTGTCGTGGTGAAAAGATGCCCCGCAGGAATTACGGGGCATCGAAAATCAAATAATTAAAACTTAACCTTTGGCATCATTACACTATCCGGTATCCAACTTTTCACTAAAGCATAATTTTCTTCTGTGCACATTACAGTCATATTCCCGGAAAATATAAAATCATGTATGCTTTTTTTCCTTTTACAAAAGGTCATAATAAACACATGTGCCCCGTGTTGTCCCCATTGCGTATTTTCTATTTTTATTTCTTCATACTCTTCCCAAGAAAAAGTCTCCGTCCATTCTTTAAAATTGTAAAATGTAATCTCGACGCCGTTCTGATTTACTATACCTGATGTACACTCTCTAATCAATGCCCATAATAAGAATAAGTAAATTCCCCATATTATAATATTGCCAAGTACAAAAAAACTTATAGTTGTTTTCAATACGTCTATAATTTCCAATGTTATAATTGGAATAAGTAACAGCACTGCACTTCCTACAAAATCCATTCTACTTTTACAATTCCTTATACTATGAATATTATCTTTTTCCATTACACAACCTCATTGAAAATAAACAACAATTAAAACTTAACCTTTGGCATTCTCACACTCTCCGGTAGCCAGCTTTTCACCAGTGCATACGTCTCTTCTGTGCATTCCACAGACACATTCCCAGAAAATATAAAATCATAAATATTTCTTTTTTTCTTAACAAAAGTCATTGTAAAAATCACTTGGCTATGCTGACTCCATTGAGTATTTTCTATTTTTATTTCATCATATTCTTCCCATGGATACATTTTTGTCCAAACTTTAAAATTATTAAATGTAATTGCAATCCCCTTTTCATTCATTACATATGACCTGGAAATTTCTATAAAAAAGCACAGTAAAATTAAATATATCGCACCAATACCTATAATAGTTTCACAGATTCCTGTTCCTTCTCTACATAACAAAAAACCAAATAAAACTAAAACTATAAAAAAAAATGTAGAAACTCCCCAAAATCCTCTATTGGCATCCTTTTCAGGTAAACCGCCTCTTATCTCTTTCATGACTTTCTCCCCCCTGGCATAACCAAATCTTTTCGAGGCAGCAGCCAATTCTGCTATCTCTTAATTATACCATCTCCTTTTGCACTTTGAAAAGATATGCCAGTACATTAAGTCGCATATTTCCATCTCTCCACACTGATTGAGCCAGCAGAATATCGTTTCGTACAAATTTCCCAGCAGAATTTACTCGAACCAGTATATTTCCATTCCACACCGACTAACCATCTTTCCGATGTGATATTTTGTGAGCGTAAGGAGTGGATAGGAATTGAAGAAAGGAGTTCAGCATGAGAAGAAAAAAAGATAGAAGCAATGGCATTACTGCTTTGTATGAAAGACTGTCTCGTGATGACGATAATGCTGGAGAGAGTAACAGTATCGTTCATCAAAAGCAAATGCTTGAAGATTATGCTATAAAACATGGCTTTACGAATCTTGTTCATTTTACCGATGATGGTTGGAGTGGAGCGACCTTTGACAGACCTTCATGGAACAGACTTGTTGAAGGTGTTAAAAACGGAGAAATCACTGCCTGTATCTGCAAGGATATGTCCAGAATTGGCAGAGATCATCTGCAAGTAGGTTTTTTCACTGACATTCTGTTTAGAGAAAAGGAAGTTCGATTTATAGCAATCAATAATGGTATTGACAGTGACCGTCAAGAAACCAGTGAGTTTGCCCCTTTTCTGAATATCATGAATGAGTGGTTTGTCAGGGACACAAGTAAGAAAATTAAAGCTGTACTGAAATCCAGAGGTTCTTCCGGCAACGCTCATACAAGTAATATCCCACCATACGGCTATTTGAAAGACCCCGAAAACCCCGACCATTGGATTATTGATGAAGAAGCTGCTGAAGTAGTCCGCAGAATTTATCGCATGACTATTGAGGGAAAAGGACCTTATCAGATAGCAAGAGAACTTTCAGAAGAAAAAATTGAAAGACCCTCCTATTATCTTGGCAAAAAGGGACTTGGAAATCATGCAAGCAATTATGACAAAGAAAATCCGTATATGTGGCGAGGCAATCAGGTTACTACTCTGATTGCCCGACCAGAGTATATCGGAAAGACTGTCAACTTCAGGACATTCAAAAATTCCTATAAGGACAAAAAAGTGAAAAGGGCAAATAAGGAAGATTGGGTGGTTTTTGATGATACACAAGAGCCTATTGTCGATGAAGAAACATGGCTGCTTGCTCAAAAGTTAAGACAGAATGTAAGAAAAGCAGATCCTATGGGCGAGCCTAATGTTCTGACCGGAAAGATTTACTGTGCTGATTGTGGTGCGCCGATGTATAATCACAGGCAGCGGAAAGGGCGAGAAAGAATATACTATACTACCAAAGGTGAAAAGCGGATAAGCCATTCAAATCCGGCAGATTGTTATGAATGTTCCACTTATAATCTTGCTTATCAGAAGTATGATCGGCACTGTACTTGCCACCATATTTCAACAAAAGCACTTAAAAACATCATTCTGAAAACCATACAAGAGACTTGCCATTATGTTTCTTTGAATGAGCAGGAGTTTGTCTATTCTCTGCAAGAAGAATCGGCGATGAAAGATATTGCTGTTTCTGAAACTGTAAAAAACCGCATTGAAAGAAATCAGAAGCGAGTTCACGAACTGGATATGCTTATCAGGAAAATCTATGAAGATAATGTGATTGGAAGATTGCCGGACAGACTTTTTCAGAGTAT